>Ga0163147_10000197_pt1 | contig 91718 bp, 75 predicted proteins | sample OliLakLV19MP6G1_FD_148597 | JGI IMG/M metagenome (GOLD analysis project Ga0163147, IMG submission 148597) | Freshwater microbial mat bacterial communities from Lake Vanda, McMurdo Dry Valleys, Antarctica- Oligotrophic Lake LV.19.MP6.G1 | ecosystem: Environmental > Aquatic > Freshwater > Lake >... | reverse complement strand
CAACCGGCGACCCCGCAGAAACGGGGACAGATGATGGGGATTCCATGGACGAACATGTCTTTCTACGCCCTGTCTTGCTGCTTAATTAGAACGACGGGCGGTGTCTCAGCCATGTTGGCACACAGGGGTTCGGCGAGCCGCTTTAGTACGCGTGAACCCGCATACGCCGATGCGCTGGATTCCGCGAGCCCGATTGCTTCCTCGAGCTTTTCGAGCAGCCACCTAGGCTCGAAGTGGCCGGACTCAAACCATTCACCGAAAGCCAGCAACTCTTCGCGCTGCCCAACCGGAAGCAACTGAACCGCGGCCACCCGGGATCCCCACAGGCGGATCGAACTCTCCGGGATTTCCGGATGGTTGCGCCCAGTTGTTGCATGATCTGCAACAAGTGCGTCTCTCACGCGTAGGGAGCCTGGCAGAAAGTAGAGTCAGGCGGATCTCGTGTCCGAAAAATAGCACGTTCTTCGGACCGGAGCGCAACTCCTTTTGCAGGACTCGCTCGCCGTCATTGCAGGAGCCCGACGAGATAGATGCGACGAGGCAATCTCGCGTGCGCTCAGTCGTTCGTGGTGCGTGCGCGCGCGTCGTACAGCCGCGGACGGGGTTCCACGTGGGCCAGGTCCATCTGGTACACGCCCGTCACCTCGACCGTCAGCTCCGAAACCAACCGCTCGCGCAACCCGCGCACGCCCCTGCGCAGCGTCTCCTTCGCCTTTTAGTCCAGAAACGTCCGGTTCATGACGCCCAAGCAGCCGGGCGTAGCGTCACGCGCTCTCCGCAAGAATGCGATTCGCCAAGGCGCGGAATTGTTTGTAGCAATCCTGCACCGCCGTGGCGTGGCCCCCAATTGCACCGTCAGCCGGCTTCAGCAGAAACATCGGCTTCCGCGCATCCTGGGCCATCGGCATCAGGCTCTTGAAGTGCTTGATCATCGCCAGCTCATTCGGATCAGCTTCGATTCCGTTCTCTTGAGTCGGAGCCTTCAACACTTCACTCGCATAAACGGCGGGAATGCGGTCTGCCCACTTGCGGTAGGCTTTGACGGGGCGGTTGCTTCGCACGGAAGGATTCAGAAGGATGTAGCCAATCGGTTTCATCGCACCGCTTGGCATCACGAGATTGGTGGGAACTCGGCCTTCCCTGCGCTTGGTCCAGCCGCCCCGCCAACTCCGCAGGGTTGGGCCTAGATTCCGCAAGCCTTGGAGGGAGAAGAGGTCGGCCCCCAAGGGAATCACCACGTAGTCCGCAGCGACCAGTGCCGCACGATTCATGGCGCCGACGTTCGGCCCCACGTCGATAAGAGTCACGTCGGCCTTCTCGGCTTCCGCTGCTGCCTTGACCACACGGTAAAAAGCAGTCATCACCCGGAAGCCGTCACCTGCGTTGGCCGGGTTGTCGTCGAGGCACTTGCTCCACGCCTCTGATAGGCGATCTTCAAATAGGCTCAGGCCAAGGTCCCCCGGAACCAGATAAAGGCGCTCAGCGATCTGTTTCGCCTTCAATGGCTTGATGTCGCCGAGGCTCTGAATGAGCGGATCGATAGCCCCAAGAATGGTCAGAGGATGTTCCCCTTGAGGCCAGAGCAACTCCAGGTCCTCGTCCTCCAGGAACGCACTCGTCAGGTTGGATTGTGGATCAAGGTCCATGGCAAGAACCGTGTGGCCAAGCTCACGGAACATCCAGGCCAGGTGATACACCAGCGAAGTCTTGCCAACGCCACCCTTGTTGTTGAAGAAGGCGATCGTCTTCATGGGCGGCTTGGTCGCGGGCGTCTTGGCCTTCAACGGCATCTTGCTTTCATCGGCGCTTTCTCAGGGTCATCAGCATATGGTTGTCGCCGACGACGTACTCAAGCGCTGGACTCCCGTTCTGAATTAGCTCCCGTTGCGCCACGGCGATGCCGCGGCCGAATCGGTTCACAAACCCGAGGGTTTTTGCCGCTTCCGCGAGCACGGGGCTGCGGTAAGAAACACCGTTCGGAAACTGCCCGCGCGTCAGGTCGCCGAACAGTGAACCGGGATTCTGGATTTCGATTCGATCTGAGAAGTGGTTGATGGAGATCGGCGTCGTGGAGTTGTCGTAGTTGCGATGAATCACGGCGTTCATCAGCAGCTCGTGTAAAGCGACCTCAGGATAGTCTCGCACGGTCACGTCGGCGAGATTTTCCTGGCGCACGGGACGGGCACCTGCCACGTCCTTCGCTAGCTGATCCAGACTGCGCATGATTTGAAGAAGGTCGCCCGAAAGCCGCCTCTCGACGAGAACATCGGAGGCTTGGCTGTCACCCTCGTAACGCACGTACTGGACGTAGGCTCCCGGAACGAACGTTTCAGGATCCTTGCCAAACAGCAGAATCGCACCGTTGGTCGGAACGCCAAGTGGCTTGTGGAAGAACCTAAGCGACCCGAGCTGCTCTTCGATGAGGCGACCGTTCTCTTCGATCACTTGTCGCGACACTGCCTGGGGCAGATAGGTGAGCCGAAAAAGGTCAAGCGCGAGATCTTCCAGCGTCGCGTCGACACAAGCCTGCAGATCCCAAGTTCTTGCTCGGTCGACCCGGCGTTCGGTCAGGCGGCGTTCTTCTTCCTGGGTCGCGAGCCGAGCGCTGGGCCCTACACGGATCCAAGTCTGCATCTGATACCGCACCGGCGGCAGATCGGATGGCTGAACCTTCACGACAGCAATGGGGACGCCTCGGAAGTCGACCTTGGCCACCTCCATGGTCGGCATGGGAATGATCTGGCCATTGTCCCGGTGGCCGGCCAGCTTCTCAAGAAGCCGCTCGTCGATAACAGCGGAGGTCGGGGACCCATGCCTATCGACTCCAAGGCAAAGGTAGCCGGGCATCCGATGGTCAGGCATGTCGTTGGCGAATGCGCAGATCGCCTTGCAGAACTTGTCCGTGTTGTTCAGCGACTCAGTCCGCTCGACGCGGTCGGATTCAAGGTCGCCAAGAAGACGTTCAAGCTCATCGGTGTCGATCACAGAGACTCTCTTGGCTGGAGGCGCAGGAGCTTATCAGAGCCGGCGGACGAGATAGACGCGAGCCAATGACGCGTGTGGCCGAGAACGCGGCCCGCAGAACGGACTGACGGAGCCGGGTGGCGCGCTGAAGGTTGGCCCTCACAACAGCCTCGACCTCTTCGAGCACGCTCAGGCGCCGCTCCACTTCAGCCGCGATCCTTGCCTGCTCGGCGAGCGGCGGGAGTGGAACCGGCACAGATCTGACGTCATCAAGGCCAAGGCCGACTTTCGTCGCCCCTCGCTGAAGCTTCTTAAGGTGGCCCCAACCGCCCTCCGCAGCGCTCAGGTAGTGGGCGACATAGCTCGCATTGGCCGCCGGCAATGGCCTGGCGAGCGCAACGTGTCGGTTGATGTACGCAGGGCCAAGATCCTTTGGGACCAGCCCAACCATCCCCACGTCTGCAGTGATCGATATCGGAATGTCGTTCGCCTGGACCCCGGGCGTTGGGGCCAGGCTACGGCTGGCGCAGGAAGGCCGCGAGCTCTTCCGCGATCGCGCGATGCCCGAGTGCCGATGGGTGAAGATCCTGGGGCGAGATGGCCAGGGGTGAGCGTGGGTAATCCGGGGCGCCCAGATCGCGAGCGCGCTTCCGCAAGGCGGAGCGCATGATCAGAACCGGGATCCCGTTCTTCTCGAGAGCCGCCTTCATCGCGTCCTCCCACCACACGCCGTGGGTGATCGCACGGATCGGCACGCCAAGCTCGCGGCCGAGGGCGGCGAGGTCGTTGATCGCGGACTCGAATGCGGGAAGACCGACCATCGAGGCGTAGGCGGCGGGAACATCCGCGGCGTCGCGGGAGAACGTCTCGGTTGGCCCGCTTCCTTCCTGCGGAGCGCTTTCCAGATCGCCCGAGCCCGGTGCGGACGCCGAGGCCAGCCGACCGCGGATGAAGTCGAGCAGGAAGGAACGCCGCGTCGTCCACGGATCCACCGCCGCCCACAGGAAGTTCGGGAGGTCCAGATCGTTGCCCACGATCTCGATCAGGATGAGATCAGGATCCAGGGCGGCGATGCGTTCTCGCAATCGCGCTACCTCCATCACGGTGTTGAACCCGGGCACGGCGAGGTTCACGGTCTGCGCAGAACGGCCGGACAGGAGACCGAGGTCCGGCTGGGCGAGCTGCGCGAGGTAGGTTTCCTCGTCGGAGACGCCCTGGCCGAACATGTAGGAATCTCCGATGCCAACGATGCGGTACACATCCACGGGCTTGGGACTTTCGGCGTCGCGACCTCGATAGCCGCCGTCGGTGGTGGTGAGGCGTCCCCCCGCGAAGGTCACGTCGAGCCTGGGGCGAAGTTCGTAGACGATGCGCGGGTTCGCCGACCGTCGGATGATCTGCCCCAGGGTCGCGGCTGAACCGGGACTCGGCCCTTTCATTTTCGCGAGGTCGCGATCTAAGCGGCCCTCGCGGCGTTCCGCGAGCACCGCCTGAACGCGGCCGCCGGCCTCGAGGACCAGCAGCCCCACGAGGGTTCCGAGCACGCCGAGGAGCGCCACCTTTAGCCGTCCACGAAGGCGTGTCATGACGCGGCGAGTTTACCGGCCGGGATTGCGGGCCTGAGCGGGGGGGCGGGGCTACACTGGCATCATCATGATCACCCGCTCGCTCCGCCTCATTTTGACTCTCGGTCTCATTGTGCTCGGTGGTTGTGCGACGAACCCGGCCACGGGCAAACGGCAGCTGATGCTGGTGAGCGAAGGGCAGGAGGCGGCCATGGGGAAGGAGGCCGACGCGCAGTTTCACGCGCTGTACGGCGACTTCCCCGACCCGGGCCTCCAGCGCTACGTGGAATCCGTGGCGAGGCCGCTTGCCGCGGTCTCCGAGCGCCCCGGCCTTCCCTGGACGTTCCGGGTGATCGACGACCCGCAGGTGAATGCCTTTGCCCTTCCGGGTGGCTACATCTACGTGACCCGCGGCATTCTCGCCCATATGAATTCTGAGGCCGAACTCGCGGGTGTGCTGGGTCACGAGATCGGGCATGTAACCGCGCGTCATTCGGCGAGTGCCCAGAGCAAGCAGATGCTCGGCATGGTCGGCCTGGGTGTGGGCATGATCCTCTCGCCCACGTTGCGGGAAGGCGGCGACGCCCTCAGCCAGGCCTTTGGGCTCGTGTTCTTAAAGTTCGGTCGCGACCAGGAGAGCCAGTCGGACGAGCTTGGACTTCGATACATCGTGAAAAAGGACTACAACCCCGAAGGCATCCTCGACGTCTTTCGCACCCTCGACGGGGTGACCGTGGCCGCGGGGGGCGATCGCCTGCCCAACTGGCTCTCGACCCATCCTGCACCCCCGAACCGGCTCGCCGACATGCAGCGGATAATCCAGGAGCAGGGCGCGCGCGGGACGCGGGTCGGGCGGTCGGAGTTCATCCAGCAGCTCGACGGCATGATGTTCGGCGAGAACCCGCGGGAGGGCTTCTTCCGGGACGGCGTCTTTTATCATCCCGACATGGCGTTCCGCCTGAACTTTCCGCGTGATTGGGCGACCCAGAACGAGAAGCAGGGTGTGGGCGGCATGCCTTCGAGCAAGGACGCGATGGTGCAGCTGACCCTTGCGCGCGGCGAGCCGCAGGCGGCAGCGCAGGAGTTCGCGAACCAGCAAGGGCTCCAGGCGGGTTCGATCGAGCGCGGGAACGTTAACGGCCTGCCCGCCTCGTCTCTTCAGTTCCAGGTCCAGGATCAGCAAAGCGGGATCTTGCAGGGTGTGGTCACTTTCCTTAAGCACGACGGCAAGACGTTCCAGCTTCTGGGCTACACCACGGAAGCCCGCTACGGCGCCTACAAGACGAGTTTCATGAACTGGATTCGCAGTTTCGATCGCCTGACCGATCGTCGGCTGCTCTCGGCGCAGCCGATGCGTCTCAAGATCGAAACAGTTCGTTCGCTCACGACCATGGCCAACCTCGCGCGCGATTGGAACTCACCGGTGAAGGCGGAGTCGCTCGCGTTGATCAACGCGGTGTCGCTTTCGGAATCGCTTCCCTCGGGGACGCTGGTGAAGCGGGTGGTGGGCGAAAACTTCCAGCAGGAGCGCTAGCGGCCGATGGACCTGGGACTCAAGGGGCGAAGCGCCGCGGTGGCGGCGGCTTCCCGCGGCCTCGGTCGGGCGACCGCCCTCGCCCTCGCGCGCGAAGGCTGCCTGGTCGCGGTCGGTGGACGCGATCCGAAGAAGATCCGCGCTTCGGCCGATTCGATTGAGCGGGAGACCGGCGGAAGGGTGCTCGCAGTGACCGCGGACGTGGGTTCACGAGCCGACTGCGAGCGATTCATCGGTGAAACCGTGAGCGCGTTCGGCCGGCTCGACATTCTCGTAACGAACACCGGCGGTCCCCCCGCGGGAACGTTTGATTCGACAGATGGCGCCGAGTGGGAGAAGGCCTATAACGGCCTTCTCGCGAACGTGATCAACCTGGTGCGGGCGGCGGTGCCCCACATGAAGCAGGCGAAGTGGGGAAGGATCCTCAACATCGCCTCTTTGTCGGTGAAGCAGCCGATCGACAACCTGATCCTCTCGAACACGTTCCGACCCGCGATCGCCGGCCTCTCGAAATCGCTCTCGAAGGAACTTGGTCCCCACGGAATCCTCGTGAACACGATTTGCCCGGGATACACCCGCACCGACCGGCTCGAGGAACTGGCCGAGAGCCGGGTGAAGGCCCTGGGGATCACGAGGGAGCAGTACTACGAGATGCTCGCGAAGAACGTTCCCATCGGCCGGGTGGCCGAGCCCGAGGAGTTCGCGAACGTGGCCGCGTTCCTGTGTTCGGAACGGGCATCGTACGTTTCCGGAATCGCCCTCGCCGTCGACGGCGGGGCGAGCGTCGGTCTCGCGTAGACACGGCCGCCGCGATTCGCTCAGGCGATCGAGAAACCGTTCTCTCAGCGTTTGAACGCGATGACACCCAGGAAGGCCGCCTTCGCGAGGCGTGAACCCCACCTGGCGGCCCGCGAGTTCGGCCTGAGGTATCGCCAGGTATCCAGGGCGGCCGGAGCAAGAACCAGCGCGCCGACCAGTCGCTCATCCGCGTCGATGGCAAAGGCGAGTCCGCGGGTGTCGCGCTCGAACGGCCCGTAGCGCGCGAAGGCGGCGCCTGCATAGGCCACCGAGGTCGCCACGTGAAAGGTCAGGGCGCCCTTCTCGAAGTTCGAAAGCTCGTCTCCGGCCGCTCGGCGCGACAGGACAATCTCGGAGGTCACGTGCTGCGATAGAAAGCCGGCGCCGGAGATGAGCGCCTCGCGCCCGGGCGGCAGGTTGGAGCGGTGGGTGATCGCGAAGAAGGGAAGCGGGCCGAAGGTCACTCCCTTGAGCCGGGGCTCGGCCGCGAAGGCGATATCGAGGATGAGGTGAGAGGCCTCGTGAATGGCGAACCCCGACATACCGCCCGTGAGGAAGGGCTTCCAGAAACCTCCGGCCCGGGCCGGAGGAGCTGCGACGCACAGCAAGGCGGCGAAGGCCGCCGCAGGGAACCTAGTCAATGACGAAGGTGACGAGCATGTTCACCTGGTACGAGACGATCTTGCCCTTCTTGATCTCGACCTTTTGCTCCTTGATCCAGGCGGAAGTGACGCCGCGCAGGGTCTTCGTGGCGCGGGATATGCCGATCTGAAGGGCCTCCTCGAAGCTCTTGGTGGAACGGGCGGTGATCTCGGTGACTCGGGCGACTGAATTCATGGGGTCTCTCCTGCTTGGACGAAAAGGGGCGCATCGCGGTTTGCCGGGGGAGATCCCGCGGTTCCGCCGGTCGAGTGTAGTTCGCTCGCACCGGGTCTTTATGTTCGGTCCAGCACAGTGGAGGGGAGAGGAAAGGGTTGCATCTCCAGAAATGGCTTCGTCGGAACCCGCTTGATCGCCCGCTCGCCATGACGGCAGGGCTTGAGTGGCAGTGGTGCCCTGAAGGTTCGACGAGCGCAAGATATGGACGCTCCTGCCTCCGACGATCCAACCAATCGCGGATTCTGATCCGCGCAGTTCCGGCCTGCGATCCTTGACGTCTCCTCGCGGCCCACATATAGTCCGCCGGGTTTCGCCGTGATGGCGCGCTCGCCTGAATCGAGCACCCCGAAACACCCTCCGCGCAAGAATCCAACACGCCCCATACATACCCATACATAGATGATGCCCACCGCAGCCACCTCGAGCCTGCCCGCCTATTTCCCGGTGGTCATGTTGTTCCTGGCCGCCGCCGGCTTCGCGCTTTTCAGCGTCATCTTGTCCTATCTGCTCGGCCGTCCGCGGCCGAATCCCGAGAAGAACGCGGTGTACGAGTGCGGCGTGCCCTCGGTGGCGAAGCTTTCCGAGCGTTTCCCGATCAAGTTCTACCTCGTCGCGATGTTGTTCATTCTCTTCGACGTGGATGCAGCCTTCCTCTATCCCTGGGCTCTCATCTACAAGGAGCTCGGGATGTTCGGCTTCATCGAGATGATGGTCTTCATGGGCCTGCTCAGTTCCGGGTTTGCCTACGCGTGGAAATCGGGCGCGTTCGAGTGGTAGAGACGAAGCTCGGCCAAGGCTTCCGGCGAGTCGACTAAAACAGAAACCCCAATGCCCTTTACCGCACAAAACCGCACCGCGCTTGACGCGACGATCGCGAAGTATCCGGTCAGGCACTCGGCCCTTCTGCCGGCGCTGCGACTCGCTCAGGAGCAGGATGGCTACATCAGCCCTGAGGCCATGGCGGAAATCGCGGAGATCCTCGGCCTCTCCACCGCCCAGGTCCACGACACCGCGACCTTCTACACGATGTTCTCCCTCAAGCCTGAGGGAAAGACGCTGATCGAGGTCTGCACCACGCTTTCATGCGCCCTCGGCGGCTCCGAAGGCCTGATGAATCGGACGTGCGGGAAGCTCGGAATCAAGCCGGGCGAGACCACGGCCGACGGAAAGTTCACGGTGAAGCCGGTCGAGTGCCTCGCGGCCTGCGGCGGCGCCCCGGCGGTGCAGGTCAATGGCGAGTGGCTCGAGAACGCGACCGACCAGGACATGGACAAGGTCCTCGCGGGGGAAAAGGTCTACCGGCCGTTCGAGTGGCCCAAAAGCCCAGGCGAGCCCCTCCTCTTTAAGAACGTGTGGACCGCGGGTTCGCAGTCGATCGACGTTTACAAGAAGAGCGGTGGCTACGCGAATCTCAAGAAGTATCTCGAGATGGTCCCCGAGGACATCACTGAACAGGTGAAGAAGTCCGGGCTGCGTGGACGCGGGGGAGCGGGCTTCCCGACCGGTCTCAAGTGGACCTTCCTGCCCAAGGACTCACCGAAGCCGCGGTATCTCTGCGTCAACGCCGACGAATCCGAGCCCGGCACTTACAAAGACCGCGTGATCATCGAGAAGGATCCGCACTTTCTCATCGAGTCGAGCCTCATCTCGGCCCACGCCATCCGGTCGAAGTCCTGCTACATCTACATCCGTGGCGAGTTCCACGAGGGCGCGCGCATCCTCAACAAGGCAGTTGAAGAGGCCTACGCCGCGGGTTACGCAGGCAAGAACATTCTCGGAACCGGCATCGACATCGACGTGGTCGTGCACCGCGGAGCCGGATCGTACGAATGCGGGGAAGAGACGGCCCTTCTCGAAAGCCTCGAAGGCAAACGCGGCCAGCCCCGTCTCAAGCCGCCCTTCCCGGCCGTGGCCGGCCTGTACGGCTGCCCGACCATCGTCAACAACGTCGAGACGCTGTGCAACGTGCCCCTGATCCTCGAGCGGGGGGCCGAATGGTTCGCGGCACTCGGTCCCGAGAAGAACGGCGGCCCCAAGCTCTACTCGATCAGCGGCGACGTGAAGCGTCCCGGCAGCTACGAGGCGCATCTTGGCCGGATCACCCTTCGCCAGTTGGTCTACGACTACGCGGGCGGTCCGCGCGATGGTCGGAAGATCCGCGCCGTCATTCCCGGCGGCTCGTCGGTGCCCATCCTGACCGAGAGCGAACTCGACGTGAATCTCGACTTCGACAGCGTCATGAAGGCGGGCTCGATGCTCGGTTCCGCGGGCTGCATCGTGGCGGATGACTCGCGCTCGATGGTGGCGCTCGCGCGCAACCTTAGTGCTTTCTACAAACACGAGTCCTGCGGCAAGTGTTCGCCCTGCCGTGAAGGCACCGGCTGGCTGTATCGCATGCTGGTCCGGATCGAGAGCGGCAAGGGCTTGGAGAAAGACCTCGACACGCTGAAGCAGGTGTGTGATTCCATCGCCGGCCGGACACTGTGCGCCTTCGGCGACGCCGCCATCACCCCTGTGCTTTCGACGATGGCGAAGTTCCGCGACGAATACGAGTACTACATCAAGAACAAGGTCTCCTGGACCACCCGGGCCGAGACATTCGCGGCCGCCCAGGGCAAGGCTTAGCCGCGATGGAACTGCTGCTCTCGCCGGGAAACAAGGAACTCGCGATCGACGCCCTGATCGCGATCCTGAAGATCGCGGTGATCTTCAACGCGCTCCTCGGCCTCTTCTCGCTGATGACCTACATCGAACGCCGGGTCCTCGCGTTCATGCAGTTCCGGCGCGGCCCCAATCGGGTGGGTCCCTGGGGGATCCTGCAGCCCGCGGCCGACGGCATCAAACTCTTCTTCAAGGAAGAAGTGATGCCCGAGGGCGCCCACAAGTTCCTGTTCTTCGCGGCCCCCGTGGTCGCGATCATCACCGCGTACGTCTCGCTCGCGGTGGTGCCCTACGGCGGCCCTCTGGTCATTCCCTTCTACGGGCAGGTCACCATTTTCGGCCGGCCCATCGACCTCCAGATCGCCGACCTCGATGTGGGCATCCTGTTCATTTTCGCGATCACCTCGCTGGGCGTCTACGGCATCGTGCTCGCCGGCTACGCCTCCAACAACAAATACTCGCTCCTCGGCGGGCTCAGGAGTTCGGCGCAGATGTTCTCGTACGAACTGGCGCTCGGTATGTCGTGGGTGTCCGTGATCATGGCCGCCGGGTCGTTCCGGCTTGGCGACATTGTGGCGACGGCCGACCGCATGAACGTCTGGGTCTGGTTCGCCATGCAGTTCCCGGCCTTCATCATCTACATGATCGCGGCCTGCGCCGAGGTGAACCGCACGCCCTTCGACCTCGCGGAGAGTGAAACCGAGCTCGTCGCCGGTTTTCACACCGAATACTCGTCGATGAAGTTCGCGCTCCTCCAGATGGCCGAGTACATCAACATGATCACGGTGTGCGCGCTCGCCTCGAACATGTTCCTCGGCGGCTGGCTCTCGCCCCTGCCGGGGATCCTGCCGAACTCGCCCCTGTGGTTCTTCGCGAAGATGCTTTTCCTGCTCTTTGTCTTTATCTGGATCCGCGCCACCGTTCCCCGGTTCCGCTACGATCAGCTGATGGACTTCGGCTGGAAGCGACTGATTCCCGCCGCCGCCCTCTGGGTGGTGTTCTTTTCCGGCATGACCGCCTTCTTTGGTGAAAAGAAGAGCCCGCCCACCACCACCGCGGCCGTCTCGACGATGGCGCCCGTGGGGCAGGTATCGCGATGATCCTCGACGTCGTCATCTTCTATGGCGCGGCCCTCGTGGCCCTCGTCTCCGGCCTCTTCGTGATCGCGCAGCGGAGCCCGATCAACAGCGCTTTCTCCCTGATCATCACCATGTGCTCGCTGGCCGTCATGTTCGCGATGCTCGGATCCGGCTTCATCGCTGCGCTCCAGGTCATCGTGTACGCGGGCGCGATCATGGTCCTCTTCCTCTTCGTCATCATGCTGCTCAACACGAAGCAGGACGAGGGCGATCGGGGCGGGGGCATCGGCCGGGCCGGCATCGCTCTCGGCATCATCCTCGCCGTCCAGTCGGTGATGGTGGTGTGGAAGGGCGCCGCCGGCCTGCCCGCCAAGCACGCAGTCACCGTGTCGGCCGACGTCGGGCGCGGTCTGTTCGCGTCGCCCCGCTACCTCTACGCCTTCGAAGCCACGTCGATCCTGATCATCTCGGCCATGGTCGGCGCCATTGTGGTGGCCCGCAAAGAGAAAGAGAAGGGGAAGTAGTCCGAAATGCCCAATCTCGACACTCTCTACACCTCGACCCTCGGCGGCTTTCAGGCCGCGCACGACGGGTTCGTCCAGGTCGCGCTCGCGGTGAGCGCATTCCTGTTCGTCATCGGCGCGGTGGGCGTCTTCATTCGCCGCAATGTGATTACCGTGATGATGTGCATCGAGCTGATGCTCAACGCGGTCAACCTCGCCTTCATCGCCTTCTCCCGCGCTCACGGCACCATCGACGGCCAGATCCTGGTGTTCTTCGTGTTCACCGTGGCCGCGGCGGAAGCCGCGGTGGGCCTCGCCATCGTGATAGCCCTCCAGCGCAACCGCGAAGATTTAGACGTCGACAGCTTCAATCTGCTCAAGGGCTGAACGAACAACCATGTTTGCTCCTGAACGAATCGTGATCTGGGCGCCCTGGATGGTGGTCTTCATGCCGCTCTTCGGCTTCATCGTCCTCGCCTTCCTGGGCGGGCTCGCGAAGAAGCAGGGCAAACAGAGCGGAATGATGGCGATCGCCACCGGGTGCGTGTTCATTTCCTTCGTGCTCGCGCTGTTGACCGTGCGCAGCCTGCTGGGCCTGCCGGCCGGGGCCAATGGCCTGCATTTCGCGCAACCGGCTCTGCCCCTCAACTTCATCGATGTTGCAGGTTTCGCGGTCCCGATGAGCCTGCTCATCGACCCGCTTTCGGCCACCCTGATGCTGGTCATCACCGGCATCGGCTTCCTGATCCACCTCTACTCGATCGGCTACATGTCGCACGACGAGGAACCGGTGCGGTACTTCTCGTACCTCAACCTCTTCACCTTCTTCATGCTGGTGCTGGTGACCGGTGGCTCCCTGCCCTTGATGTTCATCGGCTGGGAGGGCGTCGGTCTGTGCTCTTACCTGCTCATCGGCTTCTGGTTCAAGAAGCAGAGTGCTGCCGACGCAGGGAAGAAGGCCTTCATCGTCAACCGCATCGGTGACGCGGGGCTGATCATCGGCATGGCGCTGGCGGCCTCCAGTATGGGCACGCTGAACCTGATGGAGATCACTACCGGTGTCGCCACGATGCGCAGGGAGGAGTTCGGGGTATTCGGCCCCCTCACCCTTATCGCCATCGCCCTCTTCATCGGGGCTTGCGGCAAGAGCGCGCAGATTCCGCTCCACGTGTGGCTGCCCGACGCGATGGAGGGTCCGACGCCGGTCTCCGCCCTCATCCATGCCGCGACCATGGTCACCGCCGGCGTCTACATGGTGGCGAGGCTCGGCGCCTTGTATCAGCTCTCCGAAACCGCGATGTGGATCGTGGCTGCGGTCGGCGGCGTCACGGCGTTCGTGGCCGCGACGATCGCCATCGTCCAAAACGACATAAAGAAAGTCCTGGCCTACTCGACGGTTTCCCAACTCGGCTACATGTTCCTCGCCTGCGGCATGGGCGCATTCAGCGTGGGCGTCTTCCACCTGGTCACCCACGCGTTCTTCAAGGCTCTCATGTTCCTTGGCTCGGGCTCGGTTATCCACGGCTTGTCGGGCGAGCAGGACATGCGGCAGATGGGCGGCCTGCGCACGCGCATGCCGTGGACGTTCTGGACGTTCACCATGGGCTGGCTCGCGATCATCGGCACCCCTTTCTTCTCGGGTTTCTTCAGCAAGGACGAGATACTCATCGCGGCCTTCGACCGCAACAGTTTCCTCTTCGGCCTCGCGCTCCTTACCGCCGGTCTTACCGCCTTCTACATGTCGCGCCTGTACTTCATGACCTTTACGGGTGAGTACCGCGGCAACCTTGAGAAACCGCACGGCGCTCACCGGTCGCATGACGCCCCGGCGGGGCAGGGTGATGCTCACGGGGACCACAAGACGGATGACCACGGCCACCGCGGGCCCGGTCATTCGGGCATTCACGAATCGCCGGCGGTCATGTTGATCCCTCTGTTCATTCTCGCCATTGGATCGGTTTTCGCGGGCTACATTCACATCCCGCAGTTTGTCGAACCGGCGATTCGGGTGAGGGAGGCGCTTTCGCACCCCGCGTGGATGCCCTTCCTCGCAACCGGCGTGGCCTTCCTCGGTTTGTTGGTTGCCTACCTGATGTACGCGGGCGCATGGCGTGAACTTCCCGGGAAGATCGCCGCGCGGAACCCGGGCCTCAAAGACCTTCTGGACGCGAAGTGGGGCTTCGACGACGCCTACGACTCCTTTGTCCGCAACGGCGTGAACGGCGTGGTCGATACCTCCGAGCGCGTTCTCTGGAAGAAAGTCGATGCCGGATGGATCGACGGTGCGGTAAACGGCCTCGGTCGGTTCGCCGTGGAGCTCTCCCTGGGCGGGAAGATCCTCCAGAACGGTCTGGTGCGCGGCTCCGCCCTTTCGATCCTTGCGGGAGCGGTCGCCCTGCTCACCGCCATCCTCTGGGCGCATCGGTAGAGAAGGAACGCGCTCATGGGCCTTCTATCCATCCTGATCCTGACCCCCCTCGCGGGCGCTCTGATCCTGGCCGTCTCCCGGGGCATGAGCGACGAGACGGTGAAGCGCTTCTCGCTCGCCCTCACCCTGGTCCTTTTCGGGGTCTCCCTGGCTCTGCTCACCGAGCTCCCGGGTTTCGAGTCGAGCGCCGACTACCGCTTTACCGAGGAACTGAAGTGGTTGCCCGACTGGGGCATCGGCTACCGGCTCGGGATCGATGGTCTCAGCCTGTGGCTGATCATCCTCTCGACCCTGCTGACCCCGATCTCTCTTCTCGGCTCGTGGACCTCCATCGACAGCCGCGTGCGGGAGTTCAACATCTTCATCCTGATCCTCGAATCGGCCATGATCGGGGTGTTCTGCGCGCTCGACCTCTTCCTCTTCTACGTCTTCTGGGAAGCGATGCTGATCCCGATGTACTTCCTGATCGGCATCTTCGGCCACGGTCGCAGGATCTACGCCGCCGTGAAGTTCTTCTTGTACACGATGGCCGGCAGCGCCCTCATGCTGGTGGCCTTCCTCGTCCTCTACCGCGAGACCGGGGCCCAAAGCTTCGCGCTCGAGGATCTGATGAAGACGCCCATCGATCCGAGCCTCCAGATGTGGCTCTTCCTCGCCTTCGCTCTGGCCTTCGCGATCAAGGTGCCGATGTTCCCGTTCCACACCTGGTTGCCGGACGCGCACGTCGAAGCGCCCACCGCGGGTTCGGTCATCCTCGCGGGCGTGATGCTGAAGATGGGCGGCTATGGCTTTTTGCGTCTCGCCATCCCGCTCTTCCCGGTTGCCGCGGACCAGGCGGCGTGGGGGATCGCGTTCCTCGGGGCGATCGGCATCGTCTACGGAGCCCTCGTGTCTCTCGTTCAGCCCGACATGAAGAAGCTCGTGGCCTACTCCTCGGTGTCCCACCTCGGCTTCGTCATGCTCGGTATCGCCGCCTTCTCGCCGATGTCGGTGGTGGGGGCCAGCTACCAGATGCTGAACCACGGCATCTCCACGGGCGCCTTGTTCCTCATGGTCGGCATGCTCTACGAACGCCGGCACACCCGTTTGATCGCCGAGTTCGGGGGCCTCCGGAACGTCATGCCGCGCTTCGCGGCGGTGTTCCTGCTGGTCTGCCTTTCCTCGATCGCGGTGCCCGGCTTCAACGGCTTTATCGGCGAGTTCCTGATCCTCGTCGGGGCGTTCAGTTTCTCCCCCGGCCTGGTGATGGTCTCGACTCTCGGCGTGATTCTCTCCGCCGCGTACATCCTGTGGATGGTCCAGCGGGTGATGTACGGAGAAGTGACCAACCCGAAGAACGCGAATCTGCCGGACCTGAACCCGCGTGAATGGGCGACCCTTCTGCCTCTGGTGTTTCTCAGCCTGTTCATGGGCGTCTTCAGCTCCTGGTTCACGCCCAGTATCGAGAAGCCGGTCCTGAAGATCATTCGCGATGCCCGGGTCCAGGTCACCGTGCATCAGATGCGCACCCGCGCGCTTCCGCGGGTCGCCACGCCACCGGCGGAGGAGAGCCGATGATGGACATCGATCTCCTGCCCGTCCTTCCCTCGATCATCGTTTCCCTCGCGGGGATCGTGGTCCTGCTCGCCGGGGCCTTTGCGGGAGCGGGCCTTGCCGCCTGCCGCAACCTCGGCAGCGCGGGCCTTCTTGGCGCATTGCTCGTCATCATGTTCGCGCCGAGCGACGGGAACCTCGGCGGGGCGATCATGGCGGGGGTGTACAGCGCCTTCGTCCAGGTCTCGATCCTCGTGGTCGCGATCATGGCGGTGTGGCTCGCCGCCGCCCGGCTCGACGACGATGAGGTGAATCCCCACGAGTTCTTCGCGCTGATGCTCTTCTCGGTGGTGGGCATGCTGGGCCTTGCCACCGCGGCCGAGGCGATCTCCCTCTTCGTCGCCCTCGAGATCATGTCGGTGGCGCTCTATGCGATGTGCGCCATGCCCCGCACGGGCCCGGAGCGGCAGGAGGCGGGGATCAAGTACTTCATCACCGGCGCCTTCTCGTCGGCCTTCCTGCTCTTCGGCATCGCTTTGCTCTACGGCGCCTCGGGCAGCACCACTTTGGCCGTGATGGCGCGCGGCGTCTCCGAGGGGAGCCTGCTGGCCCTCATGGGCGCGGCGTTCTTTTTCGTGGGCTTTCTCTTCAAGGTCGGCGCCGCGCCGTTTCACATGTGGTCGCCCGACGTTTACCAGGGCGCCATCACTTCGGTGACCGCGTTCATGGCCGCGGGAGTCAAGATCGCGGCCTTTGCGGCTCTGGGCCGCGTGGTGGCGATCGCCCTTGGCGATCTCAGCGGCTCGTGGGCGCCCGCGGTGGCCCTCGTGGCGGCTTTCACGATGGTGGTGGGGAACCTGGGCGCTCTGGCCCAAACCGACCTCAAGCGACTGCTCGCATACTCCTCCGTCGCGCATGCCGGCTACATGATCGCGGGAATCGTGGGCATGGACAACGTGAGCGTCACCGCCCGGGCCCAGTCCCTTGAAGCCCTGCTCTTCTACGTCGCGACCTACGCCATCACGAACCTTGGAGCCTTCGGTATCCTGATCGCCATCCGGCGGAACGGCGCGGAGCCGAGGGTGACCACCGATCTGCGCGGTCTCGCGAGCCGCAACCCGATCCTCGCGGCCATGCTGACCCTGCTTCTGATCTCGCTTACCGGAATCCCCGTCTCGGTGGGCTTCGTGGGCAAGTTCCACCTCTTCAAGGCCGCGGTGGCCGCGGACTATTCGGGCCTCGCTGCGGTGGGTGTTTTGATGAGCGTGGTGTCCGCCTACTATTACCTGCGGCTGGTGGTCCTGATGTACATGGAGGATGCGGAGGAGGGAACCGAGTTCCGGACCGAGCCGGGATTCGTGCCTTCAATCATCGCGTTCGCCGCGGCCCTGACCTTTGGTCTCGGTCTTTTCCCGGCTCCGCTGCTCGCCCTCGCCCGCGCGGCCGCGGCCTCGCTCTTCTGAGAATCCGCCCGCGTTCCTGCTTCTCATGAAGGTGCGGGTCCGCGTCCATGCGGGTTCGCGGGTAGAGAAGAGCGAGCAGCGCGGGGAAGAGCTTCATGTCTGGGTCAAGGCGGCTCCCGTGGACGGCAAGGCGAACCTCGCGGTCACCGAAGTCCTGGCCGCGATTCATGGGGTGGCGAAGTCAGCCGTCCGGCTGGCATCGGGCCACACCGCGAAGATCAAAACCTTCGCGATCGACGGGCTTTAGATCCTCCGTCCCTCGCCGCCCCGCCCTCGTCCAAAGGCCGAAGATATGAAGAGGATCCGCCCCGATCGCTTACAATTCCCGCCTCAACCGACCACCCAAATCACCGTGTTTGAACGATATACAGAGCGCGCCCGCCGGGTGATCTTCTTCGCCCGCTACGAGGCCTCCCAACTCGGCGCCCATTCCATCCAGACGGAGCACGTCCTCCTGGGCCTCATTCGCGAGGGGAAAGGGTTGACCCAGCGGCTGTTGAACCGGGGCAGTGTGCGCATGGAGGAAGTGCGGCGTCAGGTGGAGGGTCGCTGCCGGTACGGCGATCAGGTCTCCACCACGGTCGAGATGCCGCTTTCGCCCGAGGTGAAGCGCGTCCTGGCTCTGGCTCAGGACGAGGCCGAGCGACTGGGTCACTCGTACACCGGGACGGAACACCTTCTGCTCGGGCTGCTGCGCGAGGACACCGCCACCGCGGCCGAGGTGCTCCGCGAGAACGGTTTGACCCTTCCTTTCCTTCGCGAGGAGATCGTCCGGCTCCTGGCTGAGAAAACGCAGCCGCAGGCCCGCGCCAAGGAAACGCCGCTTCTCGCGGAATACTGCCGCGACCTCACCGACCTCGCGGTCCGGGGCAAGCTCGATCCGGTGATCGGCCGCCGCGACGAAATCGAACGGGTCATCGAAATCCTCGGCCGTCGCCAGAGGAACAACCCCGTCCTCATCGGGGAGCCCGGAGTGGGGAAGACCGCGCTGGTCGAAGCGCTGGCCTCGCTGATCGTCCAGGGCGAGGCGCCAAAGCCGTTGCTCGACAAGCGCGTCCTGGCCCTCGACCTCGCTCTCCTCGTCGCCGGAACCAAGTATCGCGGGCAGTTCGAGGAGCGGCTCAAAAATCTCCTCAAGGAACTCTCCGAGAACCCAAACGTCATCCTGTTCATGGACGAACTGCACACCCTCGTGGGTGCTGGTTCCGCCGAGGGGAGCCTTGATGCCGCCAACATCCTGAAGCCGGCCCTCTCCCGTGGTGAACTGCAATGCATCGGGGCCACGACGCCGGTCGAGTTCCGCAAGCACATCGAGAAAGACCGGGCGCTGGCCCGCCGGTTCCAGATGGTGACGCTCAAGCCGCCCACCGAGGAAGAGACGGTGGAGATTCTTCGCGGCCTGAAGTCGCGCTACGAGCGCTTCCATGGCGTGGTCTTCAAGGACGAGGCGCTTGAAGCCGCGGTCTCTCTGTCTTCGCGCTACATGCCCGATCGCTGTCTTCCCGATAAGGCCATCGACGTGCTTGACGAAGCGGGCAGCAGGGTGAAGCTTCGTTTCCTCAAGCGCTCCGAAGACGCAGTGCCGGAGGTCGCATCGATAGAGTCTCCGGCCCTCGTCGCGGCGGATCAGGGTACGGTGTTCGTCTTCCGGGATGACATCGACGCGGTGGTGGCGCGCGCCACCGGCATTCCCGTCATGTCGATCCGGGAGGACGAATCGAACCGGCTTCTTCGCATCGAGGAGGAGATCCACAAGCGTGTGGTCTCTCAAGACCGCGCCATCTCGGCCCTCGCCCGGGCCATTCGTCGAACCCGCGCCGGCCTGCGCGACGCGAAACGGCCGGTGGGTTCGTTCCTGTTCCTCGGCCCCACGGGGGTAGGGAAGACCGAGGTGGCCCGCGGGCTCGCCGAGCTTCTCTTTGGCAGCGAGCGTCACCTGATTCGCGTCGACATGTCCGAATACATCGAGAAACACGCGGTGTCGCGTCTCATCGGTTCCCCCCCGGGCTACGTGGGCTACGAGGACGGCGGACAGCTGACCGAGCGGGTTCGCCGAAACCCTTACTGCGTGGTCCTGCTCGACGAGATCGAGAAGGCCCACCACGACATCTTCAACGTCTTGCTCCAGGTCTTCGAGGACGGACGCCTCACCGACTCGTTCGGCAATCTTGTCGATTTCAAGAACGCGATCGTGATCATGACCTCGAACCTGGGCGCGCGGGCCATCGAAAAGCGGGGCCGGATGGGCTTCACCCAGGACGCGAACCAGACCGACCTCGCCACCACCGACGCGGTCATGGCCGAGGTGAAACACACCTTCAACCCGGAGTTCATCAACCGGATTGATGAGATCATCCTCTTTGATGCGCTTTCAGACGCCGACCTCGGCCGGATCACCCGCAACCTGGTGGGCCACCTCTCGGAAAATCTGCGGTCCAAGGGGCTTTCCATCTCCATCCGCGATGATGGGATCGAATGGCTTCTTCGCAAGACCCTCAAAGATCGCTCGTACGGCGCCCGGCCGCTTCGACGGGCCATCGAGAGGCACATCGAGGACTCACTCTCCGAGGCATTCCTGCGCGGGGTCCTGACCCCGGATGCTCCCATCGAAGTGGGGGTCCACGAGGGCGCCCTGTGGTACTGGCAAAACGAAAACCGAGGCCGACTGTCCGCATGAAATTCATCCGACTTGCTCTTGCCCTGAGCGTCTGTGTGGCCCTGGCCCGGGGAGCGGTGGCCCAGCCGCCCGCCGTGACGGAGCGCCCGGTGATCGTCGAGCGGGTGGACGTGCGCGGTAACCAGTACCTGCCCAAGGACACCATCCTCTACTACGTCTCCACCAAGGCCGGCAGCATCTACAACGAGGAGATCATCAAGGCCGACTTCCGACGCCTTTGGGACGCGGGTTTCCTCGAGAACATGAGCGTCGAGGAGAGCGACACACCCGCGGGGAACAAGATCCTCCTCTTCACGGTCAGCGAAAGAAAGCGCGTGCAGATCGTCGACTTCCGCGGCAGCAAGGCGCTCACCAAAACCTCCATCGAGGACAAGCTCAAGGAGAAGGAGGCGACGTTGCGGCTCGACTCGTTCTACGACCCCAGCAAGGCCCGTCGCGCCGAGGACGTGATCCGCGAGATGCTCAAGGAAAAGGGTCGGCTGTTCGGGACGGTCAAGCACGAGGCGCGGACGATCGGCGGGAGCGGCGAGCAGGTCATCTTCACCATCGATGACGGCCCGAAGACCAAGATCAAGGCCATCAACTTCGAGAACAACACCGTCTACTCCGACGGCCGCCTGCGCGGAGAAATGAAGAAACTCAAGCAGGCGGGTTTCTGGAACCTCTCATGGCTCTCTGGCAAGGCCACCTACAACGAGGAGAAGTGGGGCGGTGATCAGGAGATGCTGCGCGACCACTACCTCAACGCCGGGTATGTCACCGCGAGCATCGGCGAGCCGAAGATCACCTACGTCGACGGCAAGTCGGGCCTGTTCCGCAAGAAGCCGGTCAAGTGGATGATCATCGACATTTCGGTCAGCGAAGGGGAGCCGTACCGCGTGGGCAAGGTGAACTTCGAGGGAATGAAGCTCTTCCAGCCGGAGCTGGTGCTCCCGATCTTCAAGATCAAGGAGGGCGAGATCTACTCCGAGAAGAAGCTCAAAAAGGGGTTCGAGAAGCTCCGTGACGCCTACGGCGCCCAGGGCTATTTCCAGTACACGGGGTTCACCAAGCGGACTCCCAACCCGGAGAAGAAGACCGTCGACCTCGTCCTCGACATCAACGAAGACAAGCAGTACTTCGTGGGCAAGATCAACTTCGCGGGCAACGATTCCACCCGCGACAAGGTCATCCGCCGCGAGGTGTACCTGACCGAAGGCGACGTCTTCAACACCGAGCTCCTCAAGCTCTCGATCCGACGCATCAATCAGCTCGGCTACTTCAAGCCGATCGAAGGCGCCCCGCAACTGGGCCAGTCCGAGCTCGCCGAAGACAAGATTGACGTGACCCTGAAGGTCGAGGAGCAGAACCGGAACCAGTTCACCTTCGGCGGCGGCGTGTCGGGCCTTGAGGGCAAGTTCCTGAACGCTTCGTTCCAGACCTCGAACTTCCTGGGCCAGGGCGAGACCTTCCAGATCTCGGCCCAGACCGGCAAGCGGACCAAGAACTACCAGTTCGCGGTGACCGAGCCGTATCTGTTCGACCGTCCGATCACCGCCGGGATCGACATCTACAAGCGAAAGATCATCTATCAGACCTACGCTTCCGCGAACGTCTTCGGCTATCAGGACGACCGTACCGGCGGATCGTTCACCACCGGCTTCCCGCTCGGACGATTCTCCCGCGTGTTCTTGAACTACGCGTACGAAGTGGTGAACATCTCCCAGGCGGAACTTGACCCAAACGATCCCCTTAACTTCAGCACGCCCACGATCTCCGACTCGTTCTTCATCGAGGACTTCGGCAAGCGCCGCGAAAGCCGGCTTTCTCCCTCCGTCGTGTACAACACGGTCGACAACCCGTTCACGCCGCGATCGGGGATGAAGCTCTCGGTCTCCGGACAGGTGACGGGCGGCCCTCTCGGCGGGACTCTCAACTACCTGCGTCCCGACCTCGAGGCGATCATCTACATCCCGCACACCCGGAAGACCTCCCTTGGCCTGCGCGCCCAGTTCGGCCTCATCCGGCCCTTCTCGTCCACCTCGGTGATCGACCCGGTGACCGGCCGGTCGAGCCTGCCCTTCTACCTCCGCTTCTACATGGGCGGCGAGCAGCAGATCCGCGGCTACAACATCCGCGCGGTCGGTCCCCGGGAGCCGTCGAGCAGCGCGCTCGTGGGCGGCGACAAGTTCGCCCTGTTCAACGCCGAATACTACTTCGATGTGGGCGGACCGATCCGGGCCCTGCTCTTCTTCGACGCCGGCCAGTCGTACCTGCAGAACGAGAAGATCACGTTCAAGAGCGCGGTGATCTCCACCGGAGCGGAGCTTCGGTTTATCATGCCGGTGCTGAACGTGCCGTTCCGCCTGATCTACGCGTTCAACCCAAACGCCGACCCTCTCTTCGCGGAGAAGCGCGTCTTCCGTTTCGCTGTCGGCACCACTTTTTAAGGAGAACTGATGAAGAAGTTGTTTGCTTTCGCGGGGCCGCTGGCCCTGCTTCTCGCCGCGGGCACCTCGTACGCGCAGGCCCTCGGCCCCACCGGGAAACCCACAAAGATGGGAGTCGTCGACATGCAGCGCATCTCGCAGGAGAGCCTGCTCGGGAAGGGATACGCCACGCGCATGGACCAGCTCGAGAGCGAAATCCGCTCTGAGTTGACCAAGCGCCAGACTCAGATCGCCCAGGTCGACACCGCGATCAAGGCGCTTCAAGACGACCTTCAGAAGCAGAGCGCCATCCTCTCCCCCGACGCGGTGGAGAAGAAGCAGCAGGAGATCGTCAAGAAGAACCGGGAGCGCCAGGCCCTCGCCGAGGACTCCCAGGCGGATATCCAGCGCATGCAACAGTCGGCGCAGGCAAAGGCCCAGGAGTACCAGGTCGAGTTCAACACCAAGATCCAGCCGATTCTCCAGGCCGTGGGCAAGGAGAAGACGCTCGACTTCATCCTCGACCGGGCCACCATCGTTCTCATCAACCCCGAACTCGACATCACCCGCGACGTGATCGTGAAGGCGGACGATGCCGAGAAGGCCGCCCGCCCCGCGGCCGCCGCACCCAGGCCCGCGGGCGCCGCTCCCGCCGCCGCGACGCCGGCACCCGCGGCCCCGGCTGCGCCCAAGCCGAGCCCGACCCCGAACTTCTAGAGAAAGCTGCGAACCAGATCGCTCGCACAAAACTGAGGCGGCTCGCTCACCAGGGGGCCGTCTCTCGTTCTTCACCCTGACCGAGGAGACGCCATGAAGCCTCGATTCGGCAGCACCGCGAGCTAATCAAGCCCTTGCCTTCAACAACTGCGCCGCCAATCCGACCAATGGGCGACATGGAGGTGGGCGGTCTCGCCCGCCGCCTGCCCACGAGGTACCCCTTCGTCCTCGTCGATCGCATCACCCACTTCGACCCCGAGGTCGGGCTCAAGGCGGTGAAGGCGGTCACGGGCGCCGAGGAGTTCTTCGAGGGCCATTTCCCGGGCGCGCCCGTGATGCCGGGCGTGCTCCTCATGGAGAGCCTCGCCCAGGCCGCCGGCATCTGGCTCCTCCAGTCGACCGACCCGACCCGCAGCGAGGTCCTTGTGGTCGGCATTGACAACGCGAAGTTCCGCAGGCCGGTGACCCCGGGAGATCGGCTGGACCTCGAGATCTCCCTGATCCACCGTCGCGGGGACCTCTTCCGGATCAAGGGAGAAATCCGGGTCGCCGATCAGAGAGTGGCCGAGGCCAGGCTCCTCCTCTCGGTGTCGCATCTGCGGCCACCCGAGGTCCACGAGACCGCGATCGTCGCCGAGGGAGCGAAACTGGGCCCGGGCGTCACGGTGGGGCCGTATGCCGTCATCGGCGCCGATGTCGTCATCGGAGCGCGCACGGTGGTGGACGCGCACGCCGTGATCGATGGCGATACGTGGCTTGGTGAGAAGAACCACGTATTCCCTTTCGCCTCGATCGGCCTCGCCCCCCAGGACATGAAGTTTGGCGGCGAGAAGACGCGGGTGCGGATAGGCGACCGCAACGTGTTCCGCGAAGGCGTGACCGTGCACCGCGGCACCGCGGGGGGCGGAGGGATTACCGAGATCGGCTCGGACAACCTCTTCATGGCCCAGTCCCACGTGGCCCACGACTGTCACGTCGGCTCGAACACGATTTTCGCCAATGCCGCGACCCTGGCGGGACATGTGGAGGTCAGCGACTACGCGACGGTGGGAGCGTTCTCGGCGGTCCACCAGTTCTGCCGGGTCGGACCGTACGCTTTTCTTGGCGGCTTCACCGTGGCCACCATGGACGTGCTGCCCTACTCGAAAACGGTGGGAAATCGTCCCGCGTGTCTGTTCGGTCCCAACACCCTCGGCCTGAAGCGCCGGGGCTTCGCGCCGGAAGTGGTCGCGGCGATCCGCCGCGCCTACCGGATCCTCATGCAGAGCGGTCTGCCCGCGGGCGAAGCGCTGCAGCGGATCGAAGCCGAGCCGGGCGTGGGCGAGGTCGCGGAGGTGAAGATCCTGGTCGAGTTCATCCGCACCGCGAAACGGGGCGTGGTCATGAAGCGCCGAAAGCGGGTCGCGGACCACGACGAGTGACCGACAAAACCTCCGCCCCGGGGCCGCTCGGCCTTATCGCGGGGAACGGCCGCTTTCCCTTTCTCGTCGCCCAGGCGGCGAAGCGTCAGGGTCGCCGCGTGGTTCTCATCCGGCTCAAGGAAGAGACCGATGAAGGCCTTGAGGATCTTGTCGATGAGACGCACGAGGTCTCCCTTGGCCAGCTTGGGACCTGCATCTCCGCGCTCCAGAAGGCGGGGGCCCGTGAGGCGATCATGGCGGGGCAGGTGCGCCACCTTCAGATTTTCTCCGGAATCGTGCCTGACCTGACCCTCATGGGCGTGCTCGCGCGGCTCGCCTTCAAGAACACCGACAGCCTCATCGGCGGGGTGGCCGATGCGCTGGAGCGCGGTGGAATCAGGCTCATCTCATCGGTCACTCTGCTCGCGGATCAGCTTGCGGATGAAGGGACGATGGCAGGGAAGAAGCCGTCTTCCGACGAGCAGAAGGCGATCGAGTACGGGGTTCGGATCGCGAGCGAGCTGGGGCGGCTCGACCTGGGTCAGACGGTGGCGGTCAAGGACCGCGCGGTCGTGGCCCTCGAGGCGATGGAAGGCACCGACGAAGTGATCGCGCGGGCCGGACGCATCGCGGGCCCGGGTATCGTGGTCGTGAAAATGGCCAAGCCCAGGCAGGACATGCGATTCGACGTCCCGGTGGTCGGGGTGAAGACGCTCGAGGCGCTCCTGGCCGCGAGGGCGACCGTGCTCGCCGTGGAAGCGAACAAGACGCTGCTTCTCGACAAGCCCGCTTTCCTCGCCCGTGCCGCGGAGCTGGGCATCGCGGTGGTGGGCGTCCGCAGGAAGAGCGCGGAGGTCTGATCCATGGCGGCCGATGTCTTGAGAGTGGGCGTGGTCGGGACGGGAGCGCTTGGCTCGCACCATTCCAGGGTGTTTGCAGAGGTCCCAGGCGCCAGGCTCACCCGCGTGTTCGATCTCGACAAGGCGAAGGCGAAGGCGGTGGGAGAGCGCTTCGGCGCGGTCGTCGCCTCGGACCTTGAGAGCTTCATTCAAGGCGTCGACGCGGCGGTGGTTGCGGTGCCGACCGCCGCCCACGCGGAGGTGGCCGCGCGGCTCATTGCCGCCTCCCGCCACGTGCTCGTCGAGAAACCGATCACCTCCCAGATCGAAGACGCGGAGGATCTGGTCCGGCTCGCCTCCTTGAAGGAAGTCGTCCTCCAGGTCGGCCACGTAGAACGCTTCAATCCCGCGTCCGAGGCGTTGCGGAGGATCGGCGCCCCACGATTCGTCGAGGTTCATAGGCTCTCTCCGTTCCCGAATCGCAGTCTCGACATCGACGTCATCCTCGACCTGATGATTCACGACCTCGATCTGCTGGTGGCCCTCGACAAGTCGAAGCCCGTGCAGATCGACGCGGTGGGGGTGCCCGTGCTCACCGACCGCGTCGACATCGCGAACGTGCGCATCCGCTTCGAATCCGGCCTCATCGCCAACCTGACCGCAAGCCGTGTCTCCGTGGAGAAGATCCGCAAGTTCCGGGTGTTCGGTTCGAGGCTCTACGCCTCGTGCGACTTCCTGACCCGTCAGGCGCAGATCGCCAAGCTCGTGATCGGAGAAGGCGGAGCGCCGGAGATCAGGATGGAGTCGATCGGAGCCGCCCCGGACGATCCGGAGAGCGAGCCCCTGAGGCGGCAGGCCATCGCCTTCGTGAAGGCCATCAAGGACAAGACCCAGGCGGTGGTTTCGGGGGAAGACGGGGTCGCGGTCTTAAGGATCGCGCAAGAGATACTCGACAAGATGAGCGGCATGGGTCAGAACACTCCGGCCTGAGAACATCACGCTCATCGTGGCGGTATTCAACTTCAACGAAGTCGACCTGGTCACCGAGACCACGGAGGACCCCCGCCGCCCGATACCGCGGATCGAGGCTCCAAGGCGCGACACGCTCCTCCTGACCTCGCTGCTCATCCACGCCTTGACCCTGGCCCTGCTGTTCCGGATCGAGCCGACCGATCCCGTCTCTCTGGTGGCTGAGAAGCCCGCAGAGCGCCGCGCGTTCTTCCTGCCTAAAGCACTCGCACGTGCCCCGGCGCCGAAAGCGGTAGCGAAAGCGGCGCCTCAGCCGACCCCGCCCCCTCCAATGCCGGTGGCAACGCCGCCCCCGCCCCCGCCGAAGTCGGCGAAGATCAGCATCGGCGAGGCTTCCGACCGGCGAGCGGAGACTCTGCAACTGGAGCGCGATCGCGACATCGGGAGACGGGGTCGCAAGGTCGCGCAGGTGGAGTCGAGGCCGGAGGAAGCCGTTTCTGAATCGAATCGCCAGGCCGGGCAGGGACGAGGCGAGGACGCGGATCGCAGCGGCATGCCCCTGCCCCAGGGCGGGGCCTTTCAGATGCCTCGCGCCGACGACCCCCGAATGGCTGGCCCCTCGGGAGGGTTGCTCAGTGCCACCACGCGAAGCGTGGAGCGCGCGATGAAGGAGCGCCGGGACATGTCCCAGATCGAGATCGCGGGCCACCAGATGGGCCCGCTGTTCTTCGACCCGGAGGGCGCCGACTTCACGCGTTGGATCAACCACTTCAAGGGCGAGGTCTATCGGAATTGGATCATTCCAGAGCCCGCGCGTCTTGGCGTACGTGGCCAGGTGGGGATCGAGTTCACCGTCGATCGCGGCGGCAAGATCTCGAGACTGAGCCTGCTCTCGGGCTCGGGAATGAACGCCCTTGACCGGGCGGCATCAAACGCCCTCCAGGGGAGTGATCTTCTGCCCCTCCCCGACGACTATCCAGCACCAGGCGTCACCATGCGCGTCACCTTCGTCTACTAGCCAGGCGTCAGGAGCCCAGGTTGAACAATCGAGCCCTCGTCCTTTCAAGCGCCGCCTTGTTCGTGCTCTCGCCGGGTTGCCGCAGCGGTGCTCCCAGCGCGAAGCCGCGCGGACCCGCGGGTCCGGCCGCTCGTTCGACGCCGCCCCCCGCACCCACGGCCACGCCCACGCGCGCCGCCTCTGGCTTGCCGGCTTTCCCCGACCTGAGCGCCGTTCTCGTCCGCCCGACCATCCGGATCGGGTTCTCGGTGGATGTCCCCCGTGTATCCATCGGGGGCGCGGATGCGGGTATGAGGGTTTATGTGGGCGCGAGCCAGACCATCGCGCAGCGTTTGACGTTCGAACTGGCGAACGCGGCTTCGGGCGCATCCGTTCGTTTCCAGGTGCAGGTCGCGAGCCTGGCCGACCTGACCCTGGCTCAGCAGGCCGCGCAGAGAGCTTCGGCCGCCACCGGCCTCAAGGTCGAACCGACATGGAATGAGGCCACGCGAACGCATCAGGTGCGGGTCGGTGCGTTCCCCGCGCGCGAGGACGCCGCGGCACTCTCGCGCCAGCTGTCCGCCGGCGGGTTCCCGGGGGCGTTCCTCACCACGGACGCGCCGCCTGGTGGCGCTTCGGGCTTGATCCGGATCGTCGAGACCGGCGAGACCGCGCCCATGGTTCTTCTTCAGCCGGTGAACTCGGGAGAACGGCTCGCCCTCGGCACTTCAACCGTGCGCGGCCTGGTCGAGGTTCGGGCCGGCACGAGCGGGGTCACCGCGGTGAACATAGTGAACCTCGAGGACTATCTCCGCGGGGTGGTCCCAAACGAGCTGTCGCCGGGGCTGTTTCCGGAGATCGAGGCGCTCAAGGCTCAAGCCGTCGCCGCACGGACCTACGCCTTGCGCAATATGGGCCAGTTCAAGGATCGTGGCTACGACATCTGCGCAACTCCCGCGTGCCAGGTCTATCGCGGGTTCAGCACGGAGCACCCTCTCTCCGATCGTGCGATCGAGGAGACCGCGGGGATCGCGGCCCGCCATCGCGGCGAGCTCATCAACGCCCTCTACACATCGACCTGCGGCGGCCACACCGAGGACGGCTTCAACATGTTCCCGAGCCAGACCCAGGCCTACCTCAAGGGCGTCGAATGCCTGGCCGAGCGGGATCGTCTCGCGGTCATCCGTTCGAACGGAAAGATCGCGCAGCTTGGTCCCGAACCCGGCATCAACCGCGATGTCGCCCTCCTGGTCGCCCTCGATGTCCTCGGACACAATGCCGAGAACGCGCCCTGGCTTGCCGACGGCCTTCGACCGGAAGAGGCGGAGGCCTGGACGCAAAGACTGCTCCGGTCGCTTGGCCGAAAGGGGTGTGCGGCCGAGAGGGCGGAGGATCTGGGTCGTCGGGGCGCGTTCTTCGTCTATGTCTCCGCGGCGTTGTGCTGGCGTGAACGAGCGGAGCGCCTGCTGAGCGACCGGGACGCGGAGTTCCTTCGCCAGTCCGAAGATCAGAAGGACTTCGCGAGCCCATTGGAGTCACGCGCGGCCGCGATCCTCATCCAGGAAGATGTTTTGTCGCCCTCCGCGAGCGGCCGCCTTTCGCCCGGGAGCCGGATCTCCCGCGCCGCCGCGATCGGCATCCTGGCTCGCTCGGCCCTTCGGATGGGACCACCATCCCTCGACCGGGCGGAATTCGCGGGAGGGTCCGAAGGCGAGTTCCGCTTCAGGCTCGACGATGTGGTTCAGAGTGTGCGGACAGCCGACAATGTCCGGCTCTTCCGGGATCTTTCGGGTACGCCCCTTGCCGCCTCCGAACTCGCGCTCACCCAGGGCGACAAGGTGCGCTACATCCTCGCCGATGGTCGTCTCGCCTTTCTGGTGGCCGAGCAGAGCCGAATGGGCCCGGCGGCGGACCGTTCCTCGCGCTTCTATCGATGGGAGGAGCGTTTCACCCCCGCCCAGATCGCGAAGTCGATGAACCGATACGGAAATCCGGGTCAGGTGCTCGATCTCCTGGTTCGGCGAACCGGGGTCTCGGGACGGGTGATCGAGCTTGCGGTCAAAGGTTCGGAGCGCGAGATCGTCCTCAAGGGGCTCGAGATTCGTTTCGCCCTCGGCCTACGCGAGAACCTGTTCGTCATCGACCGCGAACTCTCCCGGGACGGCTCGATCCGGCAGTTCGTCTTCACCGGAAAGGGATGGGGGCACGGTGTCGGTCTGTGCCAGGTGGGTGCTTTCGGGATGGCCCAGGCGGGTGCCACCTACGACCAGATCCTCCGGCACTACTACTCCGGTATCGAACTCTCTTTGGAGCAGGTATCGGGAACCCGCGACTGAGTGTCACCAGTCACCGGGAGTCCCGGTAGACTCAGCACTCGAAGCACCTATGAGCACCCATACCGACGCGATTCCGAGGCGCCTGGTTCCCTTCATCACCGCGCAGGGTCTCAAGGGGAACCTCTCCGCATTGCCCCTTCCGGAATTGCTCATCCAGCTTCGACGCACCATGTCCACGGGAATCCTCTCGGTGGAGTCCGAGGGCACGCGCAAGGCCATCTACTTCCACAACGGACGTGTGGTGTTCGCGACCAGCAACTCGCCGAACGACCGCCTGGGCGAGACGCTTCTGCGCCTTGGAAAAATCAGCGTCGAAGAGTACGAGATGTCGCTCCAGCAGATCTCTCATGGAAGACGACAGGGCAAGGTTCTGATCGAAATGGGGGCGATGGCGCCCCAGGATCTCTGGGAAGGGGTTGAAACCCAGTGCCGGGAGATCGTTTTCAGTCTGTTCGAATGGTCGGCGGGGGAGTTCGTTTTCGAATCGACGACCCTGCCGCAGAAGGAGAAGGTGACGGTCTCCTTCGACCCGCTGACCCTGGTCCTCGAGGGCCTCCGCCGGATCGATCCCGAAGGCGCGCTCAAAGGCCGCTACCCGGATCCGGGGTTGATCCTGGAGTGCATCAAGGACATCGACCAGACCGGCCTCGAGCCCTTCGAGAAGCACATCCTCGCTTTCGTGGACGGCCGCAGGTCGGTGGCCGAGATCTGCCGCGAGAGCGAGATCGGCGACGGGGAGACGCAGAAGACGCTCTACGCTCTCTTCTGCGGTGGCTTCCTCCGCGTCCGTGGCCGAAAGATCCGCGCCGTCGGCGCTTCTCCGGGGCGCGACGTCACCGAATCGGCCCTTGACGCCTACAACTCGATGTACTCCTACATCTATCGCTACCTTCTCCGCGAGATTGGTCCCGAGGCGGACACCACGCTTCAGAGCGCGGTCTCGGAGCTGCACGCGGCGGGCGGGATCATGACCAGCTGCCGCGTGACCAAAGGCGGCATCATCGATCCGCCTCCGCTTCTTGCCGCCCTCGCCGCCGTGCCCGAAGCCGACCGCTCGCTTCAGCTCACGAACACCTTGAACGAAATCCTCTACGCCATGCTCTTCGCGGTTCGCAAGAGCATCGGCGCTGATCACGAGGCGAACATCCTGAAGGCCCTCAGGCCCGACAGCATGCTCATCGAGGTCTAGGATCTTGTCCGGGCTCAAGGAAGCGCAGATCCGCGGCCTCGGAATTGTCTCCCTGATCCTCGTGCTGTTCGCTCTCGCAAAGCTCTGGCTCCTGCGGTGAACGCGGCGCCCGAGGCCGGGAGGATCGTGGCCATCGTCGGACCGACCGCGAGCGGGAAATCGGCTCTGGCCATCGAGGCGGCCCGGAAGTTCGGCGGTGAGATCGTCTCCTGCGACAGCGTCTCGGTGTATCGAGGTCTGGACATAGGCAGCGGCAAGCCCTCAAAGTCCGACCGTGAACTGGTTCGGCATCACCTCATCGACATCCTCGAACTCCACGAAGAGATGAACGCGGGCGTTTTCACGGAACGAGCGGCGTCGGCCATTACCGAAATAGCCGGCAGGGGTCTGCTCCCGATCGTCACCGGCGGCACGGGCCTCTACCTGACCGCACTCCTCAAGGGGCTCTTCGAACACGGAAGGGCGGATCCGGAGTTGCGCGCGCGGCTTGTCGCCCTGGCCGATCGCTTTGGATCGGCCCGCCTTCATCGCCTGCTGGCGCTTAAGGACCCCGCGTATGCGGCGAGGACCGAGCCCGCCGATCAGATCCGGATCGTCCGGGCGCTCGAAGTCTGCTTCTCCCTCGGGCGTCCGTTCTCGGAGGCGCAGCAGGAAAGATCGCCCGTGTTCAGGGGCGAGGCGCTCCTCATCGGTCTCAATCCCGGGCGGGAGGAGCTCGGAAAGAGAGTCGCGGCAAGGGTCGGGTGGATGCTCGAGGCGGGTCTGGTCGAGGAGGTGCGGACGGCGGTGGCGACGGCGGCTCTGGGCGGGTTCAAACCCCGTGCCCTCCGCTCCATCGGATACCGGGAAGTAGCCGCGCGACTGGCTGAAACGGGCCTGCCCCCACACGGAGACAGCGGAGTCCTGCGTGATATTGTGATTGCGACCATGCAGTACGCGAAGCGACAGATGACGTACTTCCGCCGCCAGTTCGACGTTCAGTGGTTCGACAAAAGCGACGCGGCTCTCGCCCGAATCGAGGCGTGGCGGGGCGCGCCCCGAGGCGCACCTTGATGGGGCCCTATCGGCGAGCGGTGGTGGTGGTCTGCGACGGTCTGGGAGTGGGTGCGGCTCCTGACGCCGAGGCCTTTGGCGACGCCCACGCCGACACCCTGGGCCACGTTCTGAGCCTGGGTCATGCCCGCATCCCGAATCTCGCCGCCCTCGGCCTTGGAAACCTGCCGCCCACCAGCGCCGCAGCCCGGGAGAGCGCTCCCACCGCCGGCTTCGGCCGCCTGGCCGGGCGCAGCGCGGGTAAGGACACCGCCACCGGTCACTGGGAGATGATGGGTCTGCTCACGGAGAAGGCCTTCAGTCTCTACCCGCAGGGTTTTCCCGCCGCCTTGATCGACGCCTTCTCGAAAGAGACGGGTCGGGCGGTCCTCGGAAACCGGGCCGCCTCGGGCACCGAGATCTTGAAAGACCTCGGTGACGAGCAGGTCCGCACGGGGGCTCTCATCGTGTACACCTCCGGCGACAGCGTGTTCCAGATAGCCGCGCACGAGAGTGTCGTCCCGCCTGATGAGCTTTACCGCTACTGTCGGATCGCCTACAAGCTCGCCTGCGATTCCGGGTTCGGCGTGTGTCGGGTCATCGCCCGGCCGTTCGTGGGGGAGAGTGCCGCCACCTACAAGCGCACCCCCAACCGGCGCGACTTTCCCGTTCCGCCCTCGGGCAAGACTCTGCTCGATCACCTCGCCGCCGCGTCCTTCCCGGTCTACGGTGTGGGAAAGATCGAGGACATCTTCACCGGCCGCGGCATCAGCGAGGCCGTTCACACCGTCTCCGACGATGATGGAATCAACCACACGATCGCGGCCCTCGGGCGCTGGCCGTCCGGTCTTGTCTTCACGAACCTCGTGGATTTCGACACCCTCTACGGCCACCGAAATGATGTGCAGGGTTATGCGCGGAATCTCGAACTGCTGGATGCCCGTATCCCCGATCTTCTCGGCGCGCTGCGCGAAGACGACCTCCTGATCCTCACCGGCGACCACGGCTGCGACCCCTCGGACGCATCGACCGACCACACCCGCGAGTACGTCCCGCTCATCGCCGCCGGCCGCAAGGTGCGTCCGGGCGCGCTCGGCGACCGGTCGTCCTTCTCCGATATCGCGGCGACTCTCGCGGAGAACTTCGGCCTCGGCGAGAAGGTCCCGGGCGATTCCTTCCTGAAGGCGATCGCGTCATGAGCCTGTCCGTGGCCGTGTCGGTTCTAGCCCTTCTGGTTCAGATGAGCGGCCCGGGCGCCTCCGCGCCCGAGAGCGGCCTCAGCCGGGAGCTCTCCGATGCGTTCGGCAGGAAGCTCGAGATCCTCGAAAAATTCGAGCGTGACCCCAAGGCGAAGCGAAGCGCGGTCAGCGTCTTCGAGTCGGAGCTCAACTCGTACGTCCGGTTTGCCCTTGCCGAGAAGGTGCCGCGCGGCCTGCGCGAGGTTCGCATCGTCTTGCGCGATGGCCGGCTCGAGCTTCGGGGCCTCGCGAACCTGTCCGAGTTCTCCGATCTCAAGGACAAGGCGGCGGGTGCGGCGTCGTTCCTCACCCTGCTCGGCGGCGAGATGGCCGTGGAAATCGTGGCCGATTTCAAGAGCGATCGCGGCTTCGGTCAGTTCGAACTCCTGAGCGCCCAGGTCGGTCCGCTTCCGCTCACCCCGTCCATGGTGAGCGATATCGTGGCCCGCGCCACCATCGATGCCTCGCGTCCGAATGGCTTCGACATCCGGGCGCCGTTCCGCCTGCCCTACGCGGCGAAGCGGATCCGCTCGGCCCAGGCCCTCGCCACCATCGAGTACTGATTCCTCAGGAAGCGGGGAGCGGGGAGCGGGGAGCGGGCGCCATGACTTCCACTGCCCGCGCCGCGGAGGGACGGCCCGGGGCCGCCGGGATCCGCCCTGAGACAAGCGTGCAGTTCGTCAAAGGGATCGGTCCCGAGCGCGCGCGCGCCCTTCAGGCGGAGGGCATCGAAACCGTCCGCGATCTCCTCCTCATCCTCCCGCGGCGCTACGAGGACCGATCGAATCTCGCTCCGATCAAGACGCTTAAGCCCGGCGTCAAGACCACGGTCTGCGGGAAGATCGTCGCGGTTGCTCTGAAGCGCGCGCGTCGCATGCCGATCTTCGAGGCCGTCGTCGAGGACGGCTCGGGCCGGATCCAGTGCGTGTTCTTCGGTCAGGCTTATCTGCGCGATTCGCTGAAGGTGGGCCGGCGCGTGGTGCTCTACGGCGCGGCGGAGTGGGACCGGTACGGCGGGGGACTCTCCCTCCATTCGCCCGATTCCGAGATTCTCGATGAGGGAGAGGGCGAAGGCGACGGCGCGGCCGGAGCGGCCATGGACGCCGCGATCCACATGGGCCGAGTGGTACCGGTCTATGAGAAGCGAGCCGGTCTGCTGCCGAAAGTCTGGCGGAGGATCCTCACGAATCTCGTCCGGTCTCTGCCCGTGGATTTCGGCGAACCAGACGTGCTGGACGCTGGCCTTCGCGAGGAGCTTGGGGTGGTCGGTCTGGGTCAGGCCCTCGCGACCGTGCACGACCCGTCGGCCGACGACGATCTCCAGGCGCTGAACGGCGCGCGTTCGCGGGGCCACCTTCGGATGATTCTCGAGGAGTTCTTCCTTTTCGCCTTGGGCCTCGCGGCGAAGAAGTTCGACCGCCTCAAGGGAGTCGTCATTCGCCCGACCGAGGCGGCGCGCGCGATGGCGAAGCGTGTCCTGCCCTTCGCTCTTACCGGGGCACAAAAGCGCGTCCTCAAGGAGATCGCGGCGGACCTCGAATCGGGCCGCGAGATGAGCCGCCTTCTTCAAGGAGATGTGGGCTCGGGCAAGACGATCGTGGCGACCCTCGCGATGCTGTTGCCGGTCGCGAACGGGAACCAGGCGGCCCTCGTGGCCCCAACCGAGGTCCTGGCCGACCAGCACTTCCTGACTTTGAGTCGGATCCTCGGGCCCGTCGGCGTCAGGGTGACGCGCCTGTCGGGCCGGCTCAAATCGAAGGAGCGACGGGAAGCGCTTGAAGCCATCGCGAGCGGCGAGGCTCAGATCGTCATCGGAACTCACGCTCTGTTCGAGCCCGATGTGGCCTTTGCCGCCCTCGCCCTCGCGATCATCGACGAGCAGCATCGTTTCGGGGTGATCCAGCGCGAAGAGTTGAGGCTCAAGGGCGAGGGAGTGCACGCTCTCGTCATGACCGCGACCCCGATCCCGCGCACCCTTGCCCTGTCCTTTCATGGCGACCTCGATACCTCGGTGCTCGACGAGAAGCCGCCCGGACGTTTGCCGATCCGCACCGCTCATCGTTTCGACTCCCAGCGCGCGCGGATTGTGGAGACCGCGAAGCGCCACCTCGCGGAGGGGCGCCAGGTCTATGTCGTCTGCCCTCTGGTCGAGGAGTCGGAGAAACTCGCGGATGTCCGGGCGGTCACGCAACTCACAAAAGCCTGGACCGAGTGGCTTCGAGACGTCAAGGTAGCGCCCCTTCACGGCCGGATGCCCCGCGATGAAAAGGGCGCGGCCATGGACTCCTTCGTGCGCGGCGAGACGCGGGTCCTCGTGAGCACCACCGTGATCGAGGTCGGCGTCGACGTGCCGAACGCCACGCTGATGGTGATCGAGCAGGCCGAGCGCTTCGGCATCGCCCAGCTTCACCAGCTGCGAGGCCGGGTGGGCCGGGGTCGCCATGGCTCGGAGTGCCTGCTGGTCACGCGCGCCTACCTGAACGACGAGGCGAAGCAGAGGATCGACGCCATCGTGGCCAGCGAAGACGGGTTCTTCCTGGCCGAGAAGGACCTCGAGATCCGGGGCCCCGGGGAGTTCTTCGGAACGCGGCAATCGGGCCGCGGCCTGTTCCAGGCGGGCGACCCGGTGCGCGACCGCGAGATGCTGATCCGTGCGCGGGACCTGGCCGATGAGTGGTGGAGGAAGTCCCCACCTGATCACCCCCTGCGCCTCTACGCGCGCAGCGAGCAGTGGACGAGGCGCTTCGGCCTTTCGCGGGTCGGCTGAGGCTTTGGCCGGCCCGCCGTTAAACTACACGCCGGTGGCCAAGGAACAAAACCCGATCGTCCTGATCTTCGGCCAGGATTCGCTCCGCGCGGATCGCGCCCTTGAAAGCGTCCTCAAGGCGCGGCAGGTCGAGCCGTCTGAAATAGTACGGATCTGGGGTGACGAGTCGTCGTTCGCCGATGTCTTCGCGGCCGCGACCTCACGCTCGCTCTTCTCCGAAAAGACGGTGGTGGTGGTCCGCCGCGCGGAGAAGCTTCGGGGGGGAGGCGGGAAGGATCCCGAGGACGAGGCGGCCGGCGAAGATGGGCCAGACGCGCCGGAGATAGTCGAGGAGAAACCGAAGGGGAAGAAGGCCGCGGCAAAGGCGCAAGCGATCGACCTGCCCGAGTTCGACCCCTCGTCCACGCTCGTCTTAATCGTCCGCAAGGTGGACCGCCGCTTCGGAATATGGAAGAAGGTCAACAAGGCTGCCGAGGTGATCGACGCCGATTACCTGAGGGGGCGAGGGCTGACCATGGCGGCGGCGGCCGAGGCCAGGGCCATGGGCTTGAAGCTCACCGAAGAGGTGCTGCTCGAGACCGTCGAACAAAGCGGTCCGGCCCTTGGCCGCATCGTGAGCGAGTTCGAGAAGATGGTCCTGTACCAGGGTGGGGGAGGAGGCAGGGACGTTCAGGATCTCGTTGCGGTCACGTCCGCTCCGCCCCTCTACATGCTGTCGGACGCCATCATGGCGAAGAACAAGAGGAAGAGCCTCGGTTACCTCGACGACGCCCTGCGCCAGGGAGAGGCCGGCCTGCGTATCCTGGCCACGCTGCACGGCACGATCCGCAGGCTCGCCATGTTTCGAGCCATGCGGGCCCATGGGATACCGAGCACGGAGGCCGGATCGCGGCTTGGCATCATGCCCTTCAAGGTGATGGACACGGACCGCGCGGCCCGGGCCTGGAGCGAGCCGGAGATCGGGCGGGCGTTGTCGGTGTTCGCCGAGGCCGACCGGCGCCTGAAGCTCAGTGCCGCCGCGGCTCCCGTTCTGACCCACGCCGTGGTTCAGGTGGTGGGCGGGGGCGGCGCCTGAGGCGCGCCAGAAGCCGCCCGCTCACGTTCCCGCGGGCGGCGCCCGCGCGGGAACGCAGAGGGGGAGAACTACGCGCTGACGGTGTTCAGGCGGCGCGCCAGGCGCGACTTGGTGCGGCTGGCGGCGTTGCGGTGGATGGCGCCCTTCTTGGCCGCGCGATCCAGTTCCGAGAACGTGGGGGCGGCGAGTGTTTTGGCCGCGGCGGCATCGCCCTTTTCGAGAGCGGAGCGCAGCTTCTTGACCTGGGTCTTGAGCTGAGCCGTGTTGGCGCGGTTGATCGCGCGCTTCTTGCGCGATCGGCGCATTTGTCTGAGTGCGGAGTCGTGATTCGCCACGCTAAAAAACCTCTTCTGTCGCTAAACCCTGTATTTGTGCGGGCAAACTCCCGCCATTCCGACCTTGTGAGCCGGTGAGTCTACCCGAAACCCCCGAGAATCACGAGTCCCGGCTGAGGTCGGGCTTCGGCGCCACGACCGCGATGTTGTCGCTCGCCACCCTCCTCTCGCGGGTGCTCGGTCTGGTTCGGGAGCAGCTTTTCGCGTTGACCCTGGGGGCCTCCGCTCAGGCCGAGGCCTTCGTGATCGCGTACCGGATTCCAAATCTCCTCAGAGACCTCTTCGCCGAAGGCGCCCTTTCGGCCGCGTTCATCCCGGCGTATTCGAGAGCGGATGCCGAAAGCGCTGATCGCGGCTTCGCCCTTGCGCGCAGGCTACTGACCCTTCTCTTTCTCATCCTGACCTTCCTGTGCGGGCTTGGGGTCGTCGTCGCCCCGTTTCTTGTTGACGGGCTCGCCTCGGGGTTCGCCGCGGTCGAGGGCAAGAGCGAACTCGCCACGCGATTGACCCGGGTGATGATGCCGATCCTCCCGTTCGTGTCCTTCGCGGCGGTCGCGATGGGGATGCTCAACTCGCGGGACCGGTTCGGCCTGCCGTCTCTGGCGCCCGCGCTTTTCAACCTGGTCAACATCGTGATCGCGGTGGGACTGCATGCGCTCGGCCTCTCGATGGAGCAGGTGGCCTATGGATGGGCGGTGGGCGCCCTGCTCGGAAGCGCCGCTCAGTTCCTGGTGCAGTGGCCTGGTCTAAAACGCGAGGGCTTCCGTTTTCGGCCGGACTTCCACTTCAAGGATCCGCTCATCCGCGACATCCTGATGACGATGGCGCCCGCTACCATCGCGCTCGCGGCGGTTCAGATCAACATCTTCGTGAGCAGCAGCTATGCCTCGACGCAACCGGCGGCGGTGGCGTGGCTCAACTACGCGTTTCGCCTTCTCTACCTTCCCATGGGGCTCTTCGGAGTAGCGGTTGGGACGATCGCGGGAGCCCGCTTGTCCCGCCTGCTCGCCACGGGCAGCCCGCGCGACGCTCACGCCCAGATGGCTCAGGCCCTGCGTCTTTTGCTGTTCCTCACCCTGCCCTCCGCCCTTGGTCTCATCTGTGCGGGCCGGCCGATCGTGCGGCTGATCTATGAGCACGGCGCCTTCACCGCGGTCGACACCCTCGCGGTGGCGACGGCCCTTGCGTGGATGTCATTGGGTCTGGTCGCGTATGCCTCGACCAAGGTCTTCGTGCCCTACTTCTATGCGATCAAGCGGCCGCGGGTTCCTCTCGCCGCGAGCCTTCTGGCCGTGGGCGCGAATCTCCTGACCCTGGCTCTCCTGTTCGAGAAGCTCGGGTTCGAGGCGGCAGGAATGGGCATGGCTCTCGGGAATCTGGCCAACGGGGGATTGCTCCTCGCCGCGTATCGGGGCCCCGAGTCCCTCCTGAAGACCATCGACATCCGCTTCCTCGGCTCCCTTTTCCTCGCCAGCGCGGTCATGTCGGCGGTCGTGCTCTACAGCATCTCGATGTTCGACTCTGAAGCGCCCGGCCTCGGGGCAAAGGCGTGGGGGGCGCTCTTACCCGTGGCTCTTGGAGCCGCCACGTACCTCGGTCTCGCGGTTTTCCTCCGCATCCCCGAGGCTACGCGCGTGGTTTTAATGGTCCGCGGGCGTCTGGCCCGATGAACGCCCCGGGCGAGGGTCGAGCCCCGGCGGAGGACGTTCGCGTTACCGATTACCTCAACCACCTCCGCGCGGAGCGCGGTCTTTCCGCGAATACGATCTCGGCGTACCGCTCGGACCTTTCGAAGCTCGCGGCCTGGGCCCGATCGCGGGAGCAGGCCCTAGAGGACATCAAGGCCCGCGACGTTGCCGCCTTCCTCGCGCACCTGCGCGCCCTGGGGCTGTCGGCCCGGTCCGCAGGCCGCGCGGTCCACGCGATCCGCGGCTTCTTCCGATTTCTGGTTCGCGAGGAGAAGCTCGCCGACGATCCGATGGAGAACGTCAGATCGCCGCGTCCATTCAAGCCGCTGCCGAGGTTTTTGAACCGGGCCCAGGTCGAGGCCCTGCTTGCCGCCCCGGATGCGGGCACCCCTCTCGGCCTGCGCGACCAGGCGATCCTCGAGACGATGTACGCGAGCGGCCTTCGCGCATCGGAGGTGACTCATCTCAAGACCGAGAACATCGACACCGATATCGGCCTGCTCAGGATCTTCGGAAAGGGGAGGAAGGAACGCCTCGTCCCCATCGGCTCGAGTGCCTTGGCCGCGATCCTGCGCTACGAGCGGGAGGGCCGGGCGAGCCTTCTGAAGAAGAAGAGGACGCGCGAACTCTTCCTCAACCACGCGGGCGGAGCCCTCTCCAGGATGGGCCTGTGGCTGATCGTTCGCCGGCACGCGCGCTCGGTCGGCGTCGCCCACATCCTCTCGCCCCACGTGCTGCGCCACTCCTTCGCCACCCACCTGCTCGAAAACGGGGCCGACCTGCGCGCTTTGCAGGCCATGCTCGGTCATGCCGACATCTCCACGACCGAGATCTACACCCACGTGACCCGGGAGCGGCTGCGGCAGGTGTTCGACAAGTTCCACCCAAGGGCCTGAGTCCGTTTCGGCTGGAGCTGGCCAGAAGGTAAGATTCGCGGGCTTTGGGAAGGGGGACCATCCACCCGTCCATCCGGCTAAACGAATTGATACCAGAGGTTCAATGAACAAACACCGCCATCTTTTCACGTCCGAATCCGTCACGGAAGGCCATCCCGACAAGATCGCCGACCAGATCTCGGACGCGGTCCTCGACGCGCTTCTCGCTCAGGATCCCATGAGCCGCGTCGCCTGCGAGACCATGGTGACCACCGGCCTCGCCTTCATCGCCGGAGAAATCACGACGAACGCCTACGCGGATCTCCCCTCGATCGTACGCGCCACTATCGAAGACGTGGGCTACACCCGGGCCAAGTACGGGTTTGACCACAAGACCTGCGCGGTGATCAATGCGATCGGCAAGCAATCGCCCGACATCGCCATGGGCGTCGACACCGGGGGCGCGGGGGACCAGGGCTTGATGTTCGGCTTCGCCTGCACGGAGACCGAAGAGCTGATGCCCCTGCCCATTCAGATGGCGCACAAGCTCACCAAGCGCCTCTCGGTGGCGCGACGTAAGGGCGAGATCGACTACCTCCGCCCCGACGGCAAGAGCCAGGTCACGGTCGAGTATGACGGCGGCAAGGTTAAGCGGATCGACGCCGTCGTTATCTCCACCCAGCACGACGACCGGGTCAAGACCGAGGCGTTGCGCGACGACGTGCTCAAGAAGATCATCCTTCCGACCCTTCCCTCGAATCTGCTCGACGACCGGACCAAGTTCCACATCAATCCCACCGGCCGTTTCGTGGTCGGCGGACCCCAGGGCGATTGCGGCCTCACCGGCCGCAAGATCATCGTCGACACCTACGGGGGTGCTGCGCCTCATGGCGGCGGCGCGTTCTCGGGCAAGGATCCGACCAAGGTCGATCGTTCGGCCTGCTATATGGCCCGCTACATCGCCAAGAACATCGTGGCCGCGGGTCTCGCCGAACGCTGCCTCGTGCAGGTGGCCTATGCCATCGGCGTCGCCGAGCCGGTTTCGGTCATGTGCGACACCGAGGGCACGGGCAAGGTCGACGAGTTGAAGCTCGTCGATGCGGTGCGCCAGATCTTCAAGCTCACTCCCAAAGGCCTCACCGAGCAGTTAAACCTGCGCCGGCCGATCTATCGCCAGACCGCAGCGTTTGGCCACTTCGGACGCACCGAGCCTGACTTCACCTGGGAGAAGACCGACAAGGCCGACGAGTTGAAGGGCCTGCTGAAATAGATGGCGGCGGACCGGGAGGGCCGGGCACGGTGAAGGCGGGGCGAGGCGGGCGGGTCTGGGCTTTCCGCCTCCTGGCCCTCGCCGGAGTTCTGGTGTGGGCGCGGGCCTTCGTGGCGGGACCGGCCTCGGTCCCCGCGAGGCCGATCGCCGAAGGGCCCCGGTACCGGGCGTCAGGAGTTGTGCACATCCACACGGATCTGTCCGACGGCCGGGGCCGGCCCGCGGAAGTTCTGGCCGCCGGTCGCCGCGCGGGAGCTGACTTTGTCGTGGTCACCGACCACAACCGCGCGGACCCCGAGGAATACGCCCGGGTCGCGCGGCCCGGAGACCCTCTCGTCGTCGTCGGGTCGGAGGTTTCGACCGAGGCCGGTCACCTCCTGGCGATCGGGATTCGCCGCCCGGGTTTCCGCTTCTCGGGAACGCTCCGCGAGGTCCTCGACGACATTCGGTATCTTGGCGGTTGCGCCTTTGCCGCCCACCCGACCTCCCCACGGGGCGAGACGCGATTCACGCGGGAAGACGAGCCTGGAAACTGGGGCGTCGAAGTGGTGAACGGCGATACCGCCTGGCGCGAAGCCTCGCTCCCGGCCCTGGCCCTCGCGGCATGGACTTACCCTGTGAACCCTTCGTTCGCGCTCGCCCGCACGCTCAAGACGTTCGAGTCGGAGCGCTCGTTGTGGGATCGAATTCTCACCCGACGCTTTGCCCCGGCGGTCGGAGGCGCCGATGCGCACGGGCGGATTCCCATGACGCGAACGGCCCACATTCCCGTGCCATCCTACGATGCGCTCTTCGGCCTCGTCCGCACGGTGGCCCACCTCGACGAGCCTCTCCCGCGAAACCGCGGCGCGGCGCGGGAGGCTTTGTCCCGGGCGCTGTGTTCGGGCCGGAGCGTGGTGGCGATCCCATCGTTCGCCGATCCGTCGGGTTTCTCGTTCGTGGCGAGAACCGCGGAGGGACACGACGCCGGCCCGGGGTCGACCCTGCGCTTCGCTCCCGGCATCACGCTGCGCGCGGGCGGCGCCGTGCCGGCGGGAACGACACTCCGCCTGATCGAGGGCGGAAAGGCGGTCGCCGCGAACGACGACGTGCTGGAGTACACGGTGACCCGTCCCGGGGTGTTTCGGATGGAGGCCTACACCCGCGGCGAAGCGACGCCATGGATTCTTTCCAATCCCATCTCCGTGCTGACCGCGGAGGGCGAGGCGGAGCGGGCAGAGGCAGCCCGAGCGTTCCACGAGACCCAGGTCGAGGGCACGCTCTCAATCGATGACTTCAATGGCGCCACGGCGTTCGCGGCGGAGCACGATCCGGGCTCGGCGGTGGACACGCCGATTGTGGATCCCGAGGGCGGTCGGGGTCGCGGGGGAGCGGCCGTCTTGTCCTTCCGGCTGAATGCCACGCCCAAGCCCCCGGTGTGGTGCGCTCTCGTCGACCGCACGAAACGGGACCTCGGGGCGAATCGGGGAATCTCGTTCTGGCTCAGGGCCGATGGCGAGTACCGGGTTTGGTTTCAGATTCGCGACTTGAACCCGGCCTCGGCGGATGATGGGACCGAGGCCTGGTTTGCCTCCGTTCGAACCTCACCCGCCTGGACGCTTCACAACATTCCGTTCTCCGCGCTTCGGAGCATCAACCGCGCGTCGGACGGCTCGTTCGACCCGAGCCGGATCGCGCATCTCGTGTTCGTCATCGACCACGGGGCCCTGGCCTTTGGAACCCGCGGCAAGGTCTGGATCGACGACTTGAAGGCCTACTGAGGCTGAGCGACAGCCTTGGGCTTTCGCGCCAGGGTCCGGTAGTACTCCTCCACCATCGCGCGGTAGCCGGGCGGCAGTTCCTCGGAGCCCGACAACTGAAGGTCCGGCCGCTTGCCAAGGACCTCCCGGCGAAGGACGTACTCCAGCATCTTGATGTCGTCGGCGACCTGGCTCGTGAGCTCCGCGAGACCGAGGGGGTCCTTGAAACTCCGTTCGGATGCGAGTGCTTGAAGTCGTTTTGCGATTGCTTCGGCCTGGGGCGAGGAAACGCCACTCTCCTGAAGTGCATGACGGAAGGCTTCGGCATCGCGCGCGCGCTCGGCGATTTCTCGACGGAGCTGGCGGGTAGCCTCGGCGTCGAGCCGTCCTCCGCCTCCGCCGCTACCCCCGCCGGGGCGCCCTCCATTCACCGATGAACCGCCGACGCCACCCTGGGCGCCCCCACCTGCTCTCTGGCCTCCGCGGCCCTCTCCAGAACCCCCCGACCCTTGCCCTTCGGCGGAGCCTTGCTCGGGGCCCGGGGTGCCACCCGGCTCGCCGGCCTGCTCGCCGGGTTGATTGCCCTGTGAGGAGGGCGGTCCCGCGCGTGCGCGGAGCCGCTCTTCCATCGAATCCAGACCGCGCGCGAGTTCGCGCGCCCGGTCGAGGGCATCGGCCCGCCTTCGTTCAGGAGGCGCGCCGAGCGAGAGTTCCGCGCTGCGGAGGTGGCTCGCCAGATCGTCGATCGATTGGCCGATGTCCCCCTCGAAAGCTTCCGCACTGCCATCACCCGCGCGATCCACGAGACCCTTGGTATATCGGATTTTCTCCTTGAGCTTCGAGTCGCGAATTCCGTTCGCGGCTTCCTGGAGTTTTCGCGAGGCGTCCTTTTGCTCGCGGCGGGCCTCGCGCGCGACCTTGTCGAGCCGCGATTCGAGTTCGGCGACCTCGGAAGCGAGGGTGTCCTTCCGCTCCCGCACCCGGTCGGCCATCGCCGCCCCGCCGGCCTGCCCGGACTCGCCGGAGTTCCCGGCTTTCGCGGAGTTCGCGAGGTCGCGCAGGTCGCCCCTGATCTGCTCCTGAGCGCGCTTGAGCGCTTCCGCCTTCTCGGTGAAACCGGAAAGATCGCGATCGAGCCTGGTCGATCGCTCCTGATCGAGCAGACGCCGGGCTTCCCGCAGGCGATCGAGCGGTGACTGGCCCGGGGGAGTTGAGCCCTGCGATTGTCCTTTAGGCGCACTGGCCTGCTGCCGCATGGCCGAGGCAGCCTCGCGGAGGCGGCGAGCCGACTCTTCGAGGCCCGCGGAAGGATTCTCGCGGGTGAGACGCTCGAGCTTCCGGCCCAGTTCCTCGGCCTCCTCGGCGAGTTGACGCTGCGACGAGCCGCCACCTCCTCCTCCTCCCTGATTCTGGGCGCGAGAGCCTCGCTGCCTCGCTCTCTCGTTCTCCTGCTCCTGCCGTCGCGCCAGTTCCTGAAGCCTTGAGAGCGCCTCGTCCACCTGATCATCGCGTTGCTCCTGGGCGCCGCTTTGCAGGGCTTCGTACTGGTTGCGGAGCTTGTCGAGATCGAGTTCGTAGAGGTCGGCCAGTTCCTCGGCCGAAGAGCTCGAACCCCCACCACCTCCTCTTCCTCCCCCGCCGAATGCGACCTGGACATCGCGGAACGAGGCTTCGGCGCGCTGGAGGTGGGCGAGCGCCGATTGCTCGATGGGCAGCGCCGCCTTGGGCCGCGGCGCCTTGAGTTCGGTTTCGGCGCTCGTCATCTTCTCGATGGCCTGGCGCAACTCGTCGGCGGTACCGTGCATCGGCGAACCATCCGGAAGCGCCCCGCGCGACAACATGCGGGTAACCAGACCCTCGACCTGCGTCTTCAGCCGGCCCTGGATGAGGGCCACGGTCTGGGCGTCCTGGGCGAGGCTCTTGGGGTCGCGCGCGCTCGTCGCCTGCTCGCGAATCAGACGGAATGTCGCGGCAATCACCTGGCGCTGCTGTTGAGAAAGCGAGCCTCCGTCGTCCCCGCCTCCACCGCCCCCGCCGCCCTGTTGTTCGGCCTGGCGAAAGTCGCGGCGGTAGGGCCGCGCTTCGAGGAAGTAGATGTCGGTGGTCGCCTCGCGGGAGGGCGCTCCCACATCGCTCGCGCGCGCGTAGTAGGAAATGAAGTCGCCGGGCTTGAGCGAGAACTCCTCGAGGAAGAATGTATGACTCGCGACGACATCCTTGAGGACGGGCGCCTGATGGAGGGGGACCACCTTCTCCTCGCCTCCGTTCACGGAGTACACGAGATCCACCTTCGCCACTCCGAAGTCATCCTCGGCCTTGACCTGGGTGAAGACCTCCTCGATGGGCGTGGCCTGGGTATCCCGCCCGGGCCGGTCGAAGGCGAGCCTTGGGGGAAGATCGGGAATGACCTCAATCACGTACTCGGGCGAAGCGGCGACGAAAACCCCGTCCGCACCCTGCATCTCAATGCGGTAGAAGCCATCGGCGGTGACCCTCATCTGCCCGCTCAGGGCGAGGCCGTTCGCACCGATTTCGAGCGGGATGGGTTTGCCTGGGGCGCCCTCGAGAACGAGGCGTGCCCCTTTGACCGCCACGGTCGGTATGACCGAGAACACGACGCGCGTCCCGGCGAGAGTCGTGATGTCGCCGGTGCCGAGGACGCGCTGGGCCTCCATCCGCGCGTAGGCGGGCAATCGGTACTCGAGATCGATCTGTTTGACGTAGGGCCGGTCGACCACAGCGAGGCGAAAGACCTCCGAGCGGATGCCGTCGGACTCGACGAAGTACTCGGTTTCGTCCTGGACCGACCGCATCAAGGAGCGGTACGCCGCGGACTCCCCGGATTCGTCACGGATCATCGGGGAGCGTTCCCATTCACCTCCGCCGCGACGGGTCACGAGTTCGGCGGGCGCCTCGAAGCCCGAGAGCGTGGCCACGATCTCCTGGTCGCCCCCCCGCGCGAGGGTGTGATTTCCGGGCGTCACCGAAACCGCGTAGGGCGTGGCCGCGCGACCTGAACGCGCGAAAGGGTTGAAGAGATAGGGAAACGCCTGCTGAATGAACGCGGGGGCCAGGAAGTAGAACGCGACACCGGCGACGGTGACTGCGGCGAGGGCGATCGCGGCCTGACGCATCTCCGCCTTCTCGACCTCGCGGGGAAGGTCGAACGCCTCGAGCCGGGTCACGACGTCATCCACCAGCCGCGTCTCGAGAGCGTTTGTCTCTCCGGGCCCGCGCGGGGTCGCGGCCGCGTCCACCGCGCTTCGCAGGGCCGCGTCGAGGGACGGCTCGTGTTCCTCGATGTATCGCGCGATCGCGGCGTCGGAGGCCTGCTTGCGCGAGCGCCCCAGGGGCAGGATCACGAAACGAAGAACGAGGAAGGCGATCCACACGTAGAGGATCGCCGTGACCGCCCACAACGCGTTCCGTGAATATCGGAATGCGTCGAGCGAATAAGCGGAGATGACAATGCCGAGCAGGGTCCCCGAGGCGACGATGGCGAGACCGCGAAAGAGCATGCGCAGGGTGTACCGCGCGCGCACCTGCCGCAACGCCTGACCGAGCCGGGGGCCGGAGTTTTGCGGGGCGGGGGTGAACATCACCATGGCGCGTGCCTGAAATGTATCAAGAGGTCGCCTTTTGTCCCCGGGCGTTCCCAAAGACGGTTTCCGCCCCCATGAGAAGGACCACGGCCAGAAGGGCGAGTCGCCACCAGTTCTGCCGGGCTCCCGCCTCCGCCTCGGTCACCGCGATGGTGTTTTCATTCGAGCGGACGGCAGGGCGGACGGCGGCGGCAAGCTCATCGGGATCGAGGGCGGTCAGATCGGACTCGCCGGCGTCCAGGTTGGCGGCGATGAAGCGTCGGGTGCTGGAGTTGTCTTGGATCTCGTAGAAGCCAGGAGCCTGGAGTTCGATTCCGGTAACCCCTTCCGCGAGGCTCAAGGGTCGGCCAGCCGGGGATATCACCACCACCGCCCGGTCGCGCCGCGCCGCCCCCAGTCCTTCTCCGGACACCTCCACCGCCGCGCCCACCCGGTGATACAGCGGCGTGTTCTCGTGGGCCGAAGCGTGACGCGCAAGCTCGTGGATGAGGGGAAGGAAGAGGGGCTGGACGGGCAGGTCGCTCATGAGGCCGTCGAGAGGCGAGGTGAATGCCACCACTCGACCCTTGCCATATGTCGATTCAACCAGAGCCTCGCGGCCGTCATCGAACCGCGCGAGGACCTTGAGCCCATCGGAATCCGCGCCTGCTTTGGCCTTGAAGAGTCTGTATTGGAGGAAGCGCGCTCGAGAGAAATCCGAGCCGCGGGCCTGCTTGAACGCGAAGAGCGCCTTGTGATCGAGGTCCACGAAACCGAGGGACGCCCCTTGATCGCCGAGACGGCTGATGTTTTCGCCCCACGCGCCCGGGAGGAGCCGGGCCGCATCTCCGCGGAGCCCGATGAGGGGTGCGGTGGCAAGGAGTCCTCCGCCTTCGCTCACGAAGCGCGCGAGGGCGGTCGAGGTGGAGGCGCTGAGGCCCGGCGAACCGGAGTCGCCGAGGACCACCAGGGTGCGACCCTTGAGGTCGGCTGAGGCCAGGGTGGGTCGCCGCAGGATGTCGAAGGATGGCTGGTCGCCGATCTCGAGGGCCCGGGCCACGTAGGGGGTGGGATCGACGATGAGGGTCATGATGTCGCCGCTCGCGCCCAGCACGAAATGAAACGTGTCATCGATGGCCAGTCCGTCGGTCTTCAAAACAACCCGCCCCTTCGAACTGCCCGCGGGCAGGGGTGCTCGCGAAAACGTAACGCTCGTTGAACCGTTCGCGGGCAGAGTCACCGCCTTCTCCTCGATCACTCGCCCGGCGACTTCCAGGGTTGCGCTCGTGGTCCGGGCCGCTGGCCCTTGATGTATGAGCCGCGCGGTCACCACTGCGAACTCGCGACCGTCCTCGCCAACATGCTCCACCGACACGTCCGAAACCGCGGCGTTGTCGGTGGCCGGTGCGGCGACCGGGCGCACCACGATGGTGGTGCCCGGAGGCAGGGATACATCGCTCACTCCCGGCAGCGCGCGCGCCTGGCCGTCGGTAATGAGCACGATTTCGCGCCGATCCACCCTCAATGCGCCGAGCCAGTCGGAGGCGAGCCGGAGTGCGGGGGCGAATCGCGTAGGGCGTGCGCCGGGAGCGGCTTCAAGGAGGGCGGCAAGCGCCTTTCCGTGATCGGTGGAGGGCGGCCCCACTCCCTGCGCCTGATCCGAGAAGAGAAGGACGCCCACGGCATCGCCAGCGCTGGATTGGCGAACTGCCTGCTCGGCCAGAGCAAGAGCGCGTGGGAAAACCCCTTCGTAGCCCATGCTCGCCGACACATCGAGAGCCACCACGCGTCCCACGGGGCCGAGAAGCGCCGCCTCTCCGGCCCGCACGGGGAAGAAGGGTCGCGCGAACGCGATGGAGAGGAGAACCACGGCAAGCGTGCGCGCCGCGAGAAGCGCGAGATTTTGAAGAGTGCGCCGCCGAAACGACTTGTGGGGCACGCGACGGACGAACATCAGCGAAGGGAAGGGCTGGGCCGTCTTGCGCTCCCGCATCCTCAGATGCACGAGGATCGGAATCGCCACCGCGAGGAGTCCGGCGAGGAACAGGGGAGAGAGGAGGGAAGGCACCGGGGTCAGGGGCGCGAACCGCCGCCACGGTCGCGGAGGAAGTGGCGCAGGGCGATCTCGAGGGGGGTCGCGGTCTCCATCAGCACGTGCTGAACCCGGTCGCGTCCGAGTTTTTCGCGGAGTGTTTCGATGTGCCTCTCGACGAGTGCTTGATACTCCGATCGGATCCTCTCGGGATCAGCCGGGACGAGGTCGCCGCTCTCGAGATCCTCGAAGGTGGCGACGTCGTCAAAGGGAAAGGTCCGCTCCGCGGGGTCGAGGATGTGGAGAACCACGACTTCCGAACCGCGGTGCTGGAGGGCGCGAATGGCGTCAACCGCTGCGTCTGGCTCCTCGTAGAGGTCGGAGAGGAGTACCACGACTCCGGCCCGGCGCGAGGCTTGAGCGGCGCGGCCGAGGGGGGGGCCGAGCACTCCGGCGCCGAGGGGCTCGGGAAGGTCACTCAGGGCCCGCAGGACATGATCGAGCCGGCCGGCGCGGGGCGGGATGAACTCGCGCACCTCTCGGTCGAAGGTCATGAGGCCGACGCGGTCTTTCTGTGAACTCGCGAGGTAGGCGAGGCAGGCGGCGAGGCCGCGAGCGTAGTCGAGCTTCGTGATGCCGATCGATCCGTAGCGCATCGACTCGGAGATGTCGAGGACGATCAGGAAACTCGCGTTGGAGTCGGCCTCGTACTGCTTGACGAAATACCGGTCGGTGCGCGCGAAAAGCCGCCAGTCGATGCGCCGGATGTCGTCTCCCGCACTGTACGGGCGATGCTCGGCGAAATCCACCGACGCGCCCCGGTGGCGGGACTTGTGCTGGCCGGCCACGAAGCCGTTCACCACGCTGCGCGCGACGAAGCTCAAGTCCCGCAGCTGCAGGACGACGCGGGGATCAAGCAGCGGGCGGGTCTGCACGGAGGGGTTAGCGCAACATCAACGGAGGTTGGATGGCGGGGGAGCGACCTTTTCGAGGACACGATCGACGATCGCGTCGGTGGTGATGCGGCCGGACTCCGCGGCGAAAGTGCGGAGCAGGCGATGGCGCAGAACCGGCCTGGCCAGGGCCTTGATGTCGTCGAAGCCCACGTGAGAGTGTCCGAGCATCAAGGCGCGCGCCTTGCCCCCGAGGATCAGATACTGAGCGGCGCGAACGGACGCACCGTACTCCACCCAGTTCTTCACGAAATCGGGAGCGGCGGACTCGCCGGGGCGGGTCATGCGGACAAGGCGGACGGCATAGCGAACCACGTCGTCCGCCACGGGAACCCGGCGCACGAGCTTTTGAAACTCGATGATGTCCGCCGCCCCGAGGGTGGGCGTAAAGGTGACGGTGTCGATGACGGTCGTGCGCCTGATGACCTCCATCTCCTGGTCCTCCGGCAGATGGTCGATGACGATGTCGAACATGAAGCGATCGAGTTGCGCCTCGGGCAGGGGATAGGTGCCTTCGAGTTCGATCGGGTTCTGAGTGGCGAAGACGAAGAAGGGCGGGCTGAGGGTGAAGGTCTTCCCCTGCACGGTGACGCGCCGCTCCTGCATCGCTTCGAGGAGGGCGGCCTGGGTCTTGGGCGGGGTGCGGTTGATCTCATCGGCGAGGACCACGTTGGCGAAGACCGGCCCGGGGGCAAAGACCAGGGAGCGCCGGCCATCGGCGTCCTCCTGGATGATGTCGGTGCCGGTGATGTCCGACGGCATCAGGTCGGGCGTGAACTGAATACGCGAGAACTTCAGATCGAGGGTCTGCGCCATCGTGTGCACGATCAGGGTCTTCGCGAGGCCGGGCACGCCCGTGATGATGCTGTTCCCGCCCACGAGCAGGGTCAAAAGGACCTGATCGAGCGCATTCTCCTGACCGACGATCCGCCTCGCGAGTTCGTTCCGCACGTGGCCCAGGCCCGACCTGAGTTTCTCCGCCAGGGCAAGGTCGTCGATGCTCTCGATCTGTGAAGTCATTCGTCTCCGGGGTTCGTTTTCATTCTGCCAGAGGGAGGTGTTCGACGCAGCGGTTGAAAAAACCGGCGATTCGGCGCATGCGAGTGAGCGGCGCGGCCGCGCACCGCCTTGCCGCGCACGGGCGGCGCTTGGAGTTCTACTCGATCAGATCCGAGGGGTCGGCCCTGGGCGCTTCTCGAATGCCGTGGTTCGACGCCAGCAGCCGGACACAGGCGTTGTAGCGCAATATCGAATCGTCGTTCCCGGCGGGGCGCAGGGCTTCCGCCCTCTCGAAGCACGCCAGGGCCTGGGTCAAGGCGGCGAAGGCGCCGAACCCCGAGCCCGGAGTGCCTCGAGCCACGATCGCACGGGCGTGCCGCTCGTGAATGAGGCCCTCGTAATAGGCACGGTTGTAGTCACCGGAAAGCCGAGGCAGTACGGCCAGGGCTCGGGGCGCTCCGCCCGGCTGTTCCGAGAAGGCATCCGTTATGGCAAGCAGGAGGAGCACCAGGGCCTTCTCGTTCTCGCCATCAATCTCGAGAATGTCGAGGCAAATGCTCTCGGCCTGAGAAGGCTCGTTCAAAAGGCGGTACCGTTCGGCCCGTTCGAGGGCCGACCCGATGCCGCCCTTCGAAAGCGGCTTGAGTGCGGGAACCGTGGAAGGCATGGGGAACGTTACTTCGATTTGCCGGTCAGGACCCGGAAAGCCTTGAGCACCGGATCGTAGAACTCATCGACCACCCGCTCCTTCAACGGGATGATCGCGTTGTCGGTGATCTGGATGCCCTCGGGGCACACGGTGGTGCAGCACTTGGTGATATTGCAGTAGCCGATCCCCTGATCCGTCTTCAGATCCTCGAGCCGGTTCTCGGTGTCGATGGGGTTCATCTCGAGTGCCGCGGTGTACACCAGGAATCTCGGTCCGATGAAGCGCTCGTGGAGCTTGTGGTCGCGCAGGATGTGGCAGACGTCCTGGCACAGGAAACACTCGATGCACTTGCGGAATTCCTGCACCCGATCGACATCCTTCTGTTCGGTGCGCCAGGTGCCGTCGGCGGCGTCGGCGGGCCGGGTCTTAAGCTTCCTGATCTTCTGCTTGACCGCATAGTTCCACGAGACGTCCGTGACCAGATCCTTGACCAGGGGGAACGTCTTCATCGGTTCCACGGTAATCGGCTTCTCGGTCGGGAGTTCGTTCAGCCGGGTCATGCACATCAGCCGGGGCTTGCCGTTGATCTCGGCCGCGCAGGATCCGCACTTTCCCGCCTTGCAGTTCCAACGCAGGGCGAGGTCGGGGGAGGCGCTGGCCTGGATCTGATGGAGGGCGTCTAGAACCACCATGCCCTCGGCCACCTCCGTCTGGTGTTCCTCCATGTGCCCGCCCGAACTGTCGCCGCGAAAGATCTGGAAGGTGAGGGTGCTCATTTTCGGTCGGGGCCTCTTTCAGTTCTTCAGGTCTTCGATGATCTGCTTCAGTTCGGCGGGCATCGCGGGCAGGGGAACGCGGCGCAGAACCATGGCGCCGTCCGACCCCTTGCGGAGGACCATGTTGAGATGGCTCCAGGTGTCGCTCTTGTCGGGGAAGTCCTCGCGGAAGTGCCCCCCGCGGCTCTCCTGTCTCTCGATGGCGGATTTGGCGATGGCCTCGGAGACGATGAGCAGATTGTGAAGGTCGATGGCGGTATGCCAGCCGGGGTTGTAGTTCCGCGAACCGCCGGCACTCGCCCTGCGAGCGCGCTCCTTGAGCTTCTCGATCACCACCAGAGCCTGCTTCATCTCCGACTCGGTGCGCACGATGCCCACCAGATCCTGCATGGAATCCTGCAACTCGGCCTGGATGGCGTACGGGTTCTCGCCCGCCGGGCGCCCGAGCGGTTCCACGGCGGCCCTGAGGGCCTTCTCCACCGCAACCCCGTCGATGGCGGGTCGGGCATTGTTCTTCGCGAACGCCGCCGCGTGCTGGCCCGCGAGTTTGCCGAACACCAGCAGATCGGAGAGCGAATTGCCGCCCAGGCGGTTGGCCCCGTTGATTCCCGATGCGCATTCGCCCGAGGCGAAAAGGCCGGGTACGTTCGACATCTGGGTATCGGCGTCCACTCGAATCCCGCCCATGACGTAGTGCGTGGTCGGGCCCACCTCCATGGGCGCCGCGGTAATGTCGATGTCAGCAAGCTGCTTGAACTGGTGGTACATCGAGGGAAGCTTCCGTTTGATGTGGTCGGCAGCGTCTGGAAGATGCTCCTTGATCCAGCTGATGTCGAGGAAGACGCCCCCGTGGGGCGAGCCGCGGCCCGCCTTGACTTCGCGCATGATGCAGCGCGCCACGTGGTCGCGGGTGAGGAGCTCGGGCGGCCTTCGCGCCTGTTTGTCGCCCTGGGTATAGCGCCACCCCTCCTCTGGAGTGTCCGCGGTCTGGGACTTGTAGTTGTCGGGAATGTCCCCGAACATGAATCTCTCGCCGTTCTTGTTTCGGAGGACGCCGCCTTCTCCCCGGACTCCCTCGGTTACCAGGAGGCCGCGAACCGAGAGAGGCCACACCATGCCGGTGGGATGGAACTGGACGAACTCCATGTCCATGAGCTCGGCGCCCGCTTCGTAGGCAAGGGCGTGGCCATCGCCCGTGCCTTCCCAGCTGTTGCTGGTGATCTTGAAGGAACGTCCGATCCCGCCCGTGGCCACGATGACCGCCGAGGCCTTGAACACCTTGAACTTCCCGGTGGAGCGTTCGTAGGCGAGCGCCCCCGACGTTCGATCACCGTCCTTGAGCAGGGCCACCACCGTGCACTCCATGTGCACATCCAAGCCGAGATGGATGGCGTGATCCTGAAGGGTGCGGATGAGCTCAAGCCCGGTGCGGTCGCCCACATGCGCCAGGCGCGGGTAGCGGTGGCCGCCGAAGTTCCTTTGCAGGATCTTGCCGTCGGGCGTTCGATCGAAGACCGCACCCCACGCTTCCAGCTCACGCACCCGGGCGGGAGACTCCCTGGCGTGCAGCTCGGCCATGCGCCAGTTGTTGACGTACTGGCCGCCCCGCATGGTGTCGGCGAAGTGAACCTTCCAGCTGTCGCGCTCGTCGACGCTGCCAAGGGCCGCGGCGATGCCGCCCTCGGCCATGACGGTGTGCGCCTTGCCGAGGAGGGACTTGCAGACGAGGCCCACGGAGACTCCCGCGGCCCGGGCTTCGATGGCTGCGCGCAGGCCCGATCCGCCCGCGCCGATGACCAGGACATCGTGTTCGAAGGTTGTGAATTCGGCCATGGGGTAGTGCGTTCCGGGATCTTTCAGGGGAGGACTAGAGAATGCGGAAGTCGGTCCAGCGTCCCATCGACAGCATGCGGACGTAGATGTCGGAGAAGGCCACCCAGAAAAGCGAGCACCAGGCGAAGACCATGTGTCTGCTGTTGAGCGCGCTCACGCAGGTGTAGGCACCCGGGCACATTCCCTTCGAGACGGAATCGCGGCGGCCTCCCACCAGATGGCGGAGCGAGTGACACGAGAAGGTGTAGAGCCCGAGGAGCAGGGTATTGAGAGTCAGAACGATCGACCCGACCCCGATCCCGAACCTGACCCCGCCGGCTCCGTCCGCGAACCAGTAGCTCTGGTAAGCATCATGGGCCAGGAAGAGGATGAAGAAGAGAGCCACGTACAGGAAGAACCGATGGGCGTTTTGAAGAATCAGGGGGAACGACGCCTCGCCCAGGTACTTATGCCTCGGTTCGCCGACCGTGCAGGCCGGCGGATCGGCCCAGAGCGCCTTGTAGTAGCTGCCCCGGTAGTAGTAGCAGGTGAATCGAAAGCCGCCGGGCGCCCAGAGAATGAGGAGCGCGGGAGAAAAAGGGATGAAGGCCGGCCACAGCGACGGGAGCGGTCCCAAGAGACTGTGCGGCGAATTCCCGAAGATCTCGGGCGAATAGAAGGGCGAGAGGTAGTTGCCGAAGTGGTAGTGCTCACCCTGAAAGGCCGCCCAGGTGGCATAGACCACGAAGGAAAGGAGGACCGAGCCGGTCGCCGCCGGGACCACCCACCATGCGTCCTTTCGGCTCGTTTCCCCGAACCGTCGGGGCGCCATCACATCGATCCCGGCCATCCTCAACTCTCCTTTGGGATTATTCAGGTCTTCTGAAATCTCTACGGACTGTTCTCGGGGCGGACCGCCTCAGGCAGAAGCCCAGGAGAGCGATCAAGACTGAGGCGAGGATACCGTGAGGACCAACGGCGTTCAAGGATCGCTCGAGGGACTCGAGACGGTCGGGCCATTCGTTTCGGGCGATACAATGCCGCTGGCGTTGGTTCGACCCCAAGATACTGGAGGCGATTTCGTGTCCACAGGCCAGAAGGTCCGCAGCTACGACTACGTAAACCATCCCTTCGAGAAGGTCCGTGACGCCTTGAGCCATCCGCTCGCGGTGTTCCAGGCCGCGACGAAGACCGCGGCCGCGCGGGCCAACTCTCTCGCCTCGGAACTGCGGGTCGATCTGGCCGGCATCACGCTCGGCGCCGACATCTCGATCCGGGTTACCGATACCGTCCATCAAGGGGCCTCTGCGGGCGCCGCACCGTCCACGACCATTCACCTCGAGTGGGAGGCCGCGAATCGGCCGCACCTGTTTCCATTCATGCGGGCCGAACTCGCGCTCTATCCGCTGACCGCCAGGGAAACCCAACTCGACTTCTCGGGCGTTTATGAACCGCCGATGGGCGTGCTCGGCAGCGCGATGAATTCCCTGGTCGGTCACCGCATCGCGGAAAGCTCCGTGCACCGCTTCGTTTCGGAGATCGCCGAGCACCTGCGCAAGTCGTTGAGCGCGTAGCGGGGGCGAGACAGCCGGCGAGCTTGCGGACGGCCGCGTCGGTGCTCGTGAGGAAGACCTCAGTGGGTGAGGCTGTAGATCATGTAGTTGACACCGAGCTTGTAGGCTTCGTTCGAAAGATCGATTGGCACGAAGCCGGTGTCGGACCATTCCCAGAACTCGCCCATGTCGCCGTTGTAGTTCGCGATGGCGATGAGGCGCTTGGTGGGGTCGTTGTCCTCGAAGATGCCGTGGTACGTGGTCTGCATACCGCGGCCGCCGAAGTTTCTTCCCGAGCCGCCGCCTCCACCGCCTCCACCGCCACGGGTCCGCGGAGGTTCCGCGATCTTGAAGAACGAGTCCCAGATGGGATGTTCAAGAGGAACTTCGAGGAAGCGAGCCTCGGGCAGAACCTGGCGCATGTTCTCCTCGAGGATCAGGATGTGTCTTTGGAAGAAGTCGTCGAAGATGACGAAGCCTCCCTTCTGGATGTACGCGCGGAGGTTTGAGGCTTCCTTGTCGTTGAGCTGCCAGTAGCCCGGTTCGGAGACGTAGATCACCGGGTAGTCGAAGAGCGCCGGTTCGTCGAGAGCCACGATGACGCCCTCATCATTGGGGTTGATCGTCGTGGTCTCTCTCAGGATCTTCATGAAGTGCTGTTCGGCCCGCGGATAGTCGTGATTCCACTTGAGATCGAGGCCCCACTCGTATCGTCCGGGGCCCCACTCCGAGGGCCGGAACTTCACCCGGGCGAAGGTGAATCTGCCATTGTAGGGGGCGTTTTCGTAAGGGACATCCGGAGGCGGCGGGACATCGGCGGCCTGGGTCAGCGTGGCCGCCACGAGAAGCGTGAGGGCGATACGACTGCGGGTCGTCATGGCTTGCTCTCCTCCCGGTGGATCTTTAGCAGGAGTTCCTGGGCACGCCCAAAGCGGGGAGCGATTTCGAGCGACCGGAGGATGGCGCGCCGCGCCGCGGTTCGGTCGCCGGCATCGAGTTCGGCTAAGGCGAGCTGGTAATAGGCCTCCGCCTTGTCGACCGGGTCGAGCTCGATGAGCGCGCGCCGGGCCTCCCGCACCGTGCCGGGCCGGCGCAGCTTCGAGGCCAGCGAGGCGCGGCGTTCATGCAGCTTCGGATCGAAAGGGTAGATGAAGACCGATGATTCGGCGACCCTGAGGGCTTCTTCGAGCCTCCCCTTGCCTTCGAGCAGGGTCGCGAGCTGCGTGCGTGCCTCGTCGTGGTTTTCGTTCCTCGCCACCAGGGAGATGAGAGCTTCGATGGCGCCGTCGACGTCGCCCCGGATCTGCTTGATCTGGGCGATGGGGAAGTAGGGGCTTTCCTCGCCTGAGGACTCCGGCCACAGGCTAGCCGCGCGTTCGAGATGGCGGAGGGCGTCGTTTGGCCGGCTCTCGCGATGATTGAGGCGGCCAAGGAGGGCGTGGGCGATGAAGTCGCGGTCGTCTTCGGCGATTCGCGCCTCGAGAGATGCGCGAGACTCGGGTTGCGGCGGACGTCCCGAAGCGGGAGGCGTTTGCGCTCGCATCAGGGCGGCAGGCCTGGCGAGACGTTCCTTGAGGGCGGCCTGGAACTCCACATCGACCTGATCGACGGAGCGGCCCAGGGCGGTCTGGAAGGCGCTTTCGGTGGAGGCGCCGGTCGCGTACGCGCGTAGGAGATTACGAAGGCCCGCGATTCCGTGCCGTGCTTCGATGTGCTCGGCGACCAGGGAGGCCTGATAGTAGGAGAGGCTCACCTGGCCCGGGTGCTTCGGACGAATGAAGCCGTTGTTCAGGTCGCGCAGGGGCAGCATCTCGCCCAGCTTGTAGGCGAGGAGGAATTCAAGGGAGAGGTCGTCGCCCCAACCGGGCCGGGCCCGGCGTTCCTCGTGCACCGAGATGCCTTCGGTGAGCCAGCGGGGCACGCGGCTCGAGGACACGCCGAGCGTCACCACATGGGCGAGCTCGTGCCACAAGGTGGAGCCCCAGTTGAAGGCTCCGCGCTCGCGGGCCTGAGGCGAGTCGATGGCCACGACGGAACCGAAACAGACTCCGAGGGCGCCGAGGCCGGCAAGCCCCACCGTGCGGACCGAGAAATCAGCGTGGGAGGGATACGCTTCGATCCTGATCGGCTCCCTCGACGTGTACCCGTAACGGGCGGACAGGTCCCGCATCGCTTCGTTCGCGAGAGCGGTCATGGGCGGGGCGAGAACGCCCGCTTCCTTCTTGTCGAGGAAGAGGCGGAAGGGACCGGTCTCGATCGTGGTGTAGTTGGAGAAGGTGTCGAGGAGATCGAGGGTGTTCTTCACCCAGACGTTAAAGGGATCGAGGGCGAAAGACTTCTCGAGGTTCCTCCGGGCGCCCTCGACATCACCGAGGCGGAGCTGGTTCTGACCCAGGCTCGAGAGAGCCGCCCACGACTGCGGTTCCAGGGCGAGCGCTTCGCTCGCGAGATTCGCCGCCTCGCGGTACAAGCGGTTTCGCACCGCGGCCTCGGCCACGGTCACGAGCAGCTCGGCGCTCTTCGGGAAGAGAGCCTGCCCTCGCTTGCGCGTCTCCTCGAACGCCGGCGCGTCGCCCGCCAGGTACTGCGCCGCGGCGAGAGCGGCGAGGGCCGCGGGCGAGCTCGGATTCACCTCGAGCGCCTTCTCCGCCTCAGCTCGGGCCTTCGGGAAATCCTCCAGGGCGAGCAGCAGGCCGGACCGGTAGGCGCGGGCCTCGGTGAGGTTTGGGTTCGTCTCGAGGGCGGCATCGAGGAGGTCCGGCACGCCGCGCTCGCCGTCAAAGTCGCGCGCCCGCGCGAGGCCGAGGAGGGCCTGGGGGTGGTGGGGGTTCGCACGCAGGACGATGTCGAACGCATTTCGCGCTTCGGTTCCGTTGAACTTCTCGAGAAACAGATCGCCGATCCGGATACGGGCCTCGTGCGTCTCGTCCTGGGCTGCGGCCTCGTCGAACGCCTTGAGGGCGTCCTTGAACGCATCCGGGTTCGACGCCCCCAGATATCGGCAGGCTCGACCCACCGCGATGAGATCCGAAGCGGTTCTGGCCAGGCCGGTGTTGTATGCGATCACCAGGCGTTCGAAGCGAAGCGTCCCCTCGGCGCGCAGGCCGCGGTCGTAGAGAAGGATGCCGAGAGAGGCCTGGGCCGCGAGGGTGTCGGCGGCCCGGCCGCTGATCGCCTTGAGGTAGGCGGCTTCAGCGTCGGCGCGCCTGCCCCGCACGACGAGGACATCGCCAAGGATGTTCCGCGCGTCGGCGGATCTCGGTACGCGGATGAGGAATGTTCGAACCACCTCTTCGGCTTCGGCGTGGGCGCCCGTTTCGAGGAGGGCCTTCGTGAGGGTGGCGAGGGCGGTCACGTTCTGAGGCTCGCGCAAAAGATCCTCGCGCGCCGCATCGAGCGCTCCTGGGTACTGCCCTCGGCGCAGGGCTTCGATGGCGGAGAGTTTTACCGCCGGACGGAACGTTACCTGCGGAACGCGCGCGCCCGGCGAAGGAAAGGGAGGCTGGAGGGCGAGGGCGCTGGTGGCGGCAAAGGCGCTGGCCAGGGTCGATGCCGTGAGACCTTTCATCTGGTTCCTCCCCCTTGTTTCCTGCGGATCTCTTCGTTCTTCATCGCCAGTTCGAGAAGGAGGCGTTCGAGCTCCTGCTCGTAGCGCTCGGCGGGTATCGTGCCTTTCGTGGCCTTGAGGGCTTCTATGGCGTCTTCCAGCGCGCGGCGTTCCTGGCTGAGCTCGCTCACCGCTGGATCGACGGGCGTCGTTGTGTCCAGGGGCGTATCTCCCCGCTTGCCTCCAAGAAACGTGGTCTTCGCGATAGCGCCAGAGGCGCCGTCGTCGAGGACGGCGTGTTCGGTGAGGAGTCGGCGCTCGCGCTGGTACTCGGCCGCCACCTGTGTTTTCGCGGCCTCGAAGGCTTCCAGGATCGAAACCTGTCCGTTCTTATCGACATCGGCGCCTTCGCCTGAGAGTGCTTCCGAGAAGTAGCGGCCAAAGACGGACTCGTTACGTTCCTGCGAACTCTTGGTGGCGGTGAGGATCACGCGATTCTTCCCGGCGAGGACCTTTTGAAAGTCGCCGCTCGCCGAGGTGGCGTTCACGAACACCACCCGCTGCAAGGCAAAGGGTACGAGCCAGGTCGCGAAGTCGCGCGCGCTGGCATCGGGGCCGGGGAGATTGAAACGCGCTTCCTCGCCCGCGCCGCTTCCGTGGCCGAACAGGATGACGGCCAGGGTCTCGCCGGGCCTCGCCCTGGTCGCGATTCTCGCCAGCGCCTTTGCGATCTCATCGCGCGTTGACTTTCCGTCCACGCGACCCGGATCCTTCTCGGGGCTCTCGGTGAGATACGTGATGTTCGCGCGGGCGATCCCAAGGTGCTTCTCGGCCGAAGCATGGAGCGACGACGACCATGACCGGAACGACTCCGCGTAGTCGGGCTCGCCGCCGAGTCCGGCCACGATCAGCAGATGGGTGTCCTGAGCCCGGGCGACCGTTCCAAGCGCCATCAGGGCCATGGCCAGCCTGACCGGACCCCGTCTCACGCGAGCCCCCGGTACTTTCGGTAAAGCCATTCGACCGACAAGCTCATCAAAATACCCAGAAACAGAACCGGCATGTCCCAGAGTTCCTTCTCGTCCACCACCGAAGCCGTGCTCGGCGAGTAGGTCAGGTCCTCGGCAAGACGGGCCGCGGTGGCCGGGGTATAGAAGCGCCCCCCGGTTTCGTCCGCGATGCGCCGCAAGACGTCGGCCTTCATCTCCGCGCCGCGGAACTCCACACCCTGGTCCTCGACGCGGACGTGCGAAACGTCCTCGCCGATTGTTTTCCCCGCGCGCCGCGCCAAGACGCGGATCTGGTGGACACCGCGCTCATCGGGACGGAACTCACCGGCGTATTCGCCGTCCTTGTCGACCGTCCAATGAAGCGGCACTTCACGGACGTCCCCGTTTGGCTGCTGGATCGTGGCGCTCACCGAGGCATCGTTCACGCGGATGAAGGTCTCGTCGGCCACATCGGCGGTGATCGAGACCGTGCCGCCGGGCGCCACCAGGCCGGAGGAGAGGGTCGCCTTCACCGGCCCGCCCACGCCGCTCACGAGTTGTCGCAGCATCTGCCGCCAGAACGTCTCGTGGGAGGCGTCGTCCACCGAAACGTCGGCGTGCATCTGCCAGCGCCACGAGTCCTGCACCGGAAAGGCGAAAGCGCGGCCGCGGCCGTAACGCTGAAAGGCCAGGACAACGCGATCGACCCCTCCCTTATCGCCATCGGCGGCGCCAGCCAGGAGTGCGGACGCGCCGGGTTTCACCCGCGTGACGTTGTTCACGGACGAAAGGGGAGGCAGGGCTTTGAACCGGGTCTCATTGTCTTCGGCACTCGCGGCGAGCTGGGTGACGGGCTGGGCCGCGCCGAGCGGCGTCACGTTCACCTTGAGCCACTGAAAAGACGGTTCCGAGGCGGGGGAGAAGGCAGGACCCGCAGCATCGAAAGCCACCGGCAGAGCCTCGGCCACCGCCGTGCCCGCGTAGCCGCCTTCCGCGAACGACTTGTCGCTGCCGATCATCAACAGCCCGCCTCCGCGCTGGGAGACGAAGTCAGCGATCATGCGAATCTGGTCGACGCTGAAGAAGCTCGCCTCGACACCGCCGAGGATCAGGCCCGAGTAGGCGAAGAGCTCGTCGCGCGTTCGGGGGAAGCCCGCCGCCAGTTCCTCCGCGTCGTCGACATCGAGGCGGATGAACTTGTTGTCGGAGGTCCGTTCGAGAGTGGCCACCTGAAGGTTCTTGTCGTCTTGAACCGCGCGTCGCAGGAACTTCGCTTCAAACCGCGCGGCACCCTCGAAGTAGAGGATCTTCTCCCGCCGGCCAAGGACGTCTATGGCCACGTCGAACTCGTTGTTTTCGACCACCTGCTCCCCGTCGATGGGGGCGACTTTGAACTTGAGCAGCCTGGGCCCGGGCTCGTCGGCGCGGATCGCTACCCGGACCGAGGACGAATCAGCGGCGCTCACCAAGACGTCCTGCGCCGACAGGATGCGGCCCGAATCCTCGACCGTCAATTTCAGGGGGGCGCGTCCCGCGCCCGCGGCTTTGATGGCGAGGCTCGCGATCACCGTACTTCCCTGAAGCACCGAGGCCGGAACCTCGACACGGGTGATTTCGACATCGCGGCTGAAACGCTCGCGGCCGAGGCCAACGGAGAAGACCGGAAGCTGCCGATTGCGCAGGTCCAGCAGGGTCTCGCTCAGGGGCCCTGCCGCATTGTCGGCGCCGTCGGTCACGAGGACGAGCCCGGACAAAGGGACATCGGCAAGCTCCTCCCGCGCGCGCCGCAGGGCGGTCGCGAGGTTCGTCTGTGAGCCCGCGAAGCGGAGAGCCGTTCCTCCCGGGAGGCGCTCGGCCGAGTCCGAGAAGCGGAAGAATCGAACCTTGAACCTCTCTTCGAGCGCGCGGCGGATGTCGCCTTCGGGGTCCAGAAGGCGTTCGCGGATGAAGTCGGCACGGGCGCGTCCGTCGTTGTCTCTGATGCTCTGGCTTTGCGAGTCGTCGAGCAGGACGCCGACGAAACTCTGCTGCCGCGCCACCGTCATGACGCGGAGGACCGGCTCGAGGAGTGACACGCCCAGAAGGCCCAGGGCAAGGACGCGCAGACCGATGAGAAGACCAAGATCGACGCGGTTCAGTTTCGCCCGGGCGGCAAGCTGGCGATAGCTCCAAAGGGTCAGGAGGAGCGTCGTTCCGAGACCCGCGATCACGAATGGGGCGGAAGCCGCGGTGGCGATTGAGACCTCGCCGGCTTCGAACACCGCGCGGCGGAACTTGAACAGGAACTCGAAGGCCGACTCGATCGCAGGCATCGCTTGAACCTGAGACCTAGGTCTCGAGACTCAGAACGAGCAGAGAGCCGAGGGCCACAAAGACCAGATTGGGCGCCCACGCGGCCAGCATGGGCGGGAGATAGCCGTATTTCCCGAGGGCTTCCGAGAACACGAAGCCCACCTGGTAAAACGCGGCCAGGAACAACGCGATGCCGATGCCAAAGAGTGCGCCGCGCTTGCCCACGAACATGGAGAAGGGAAGTCCTACGAAAGCCATCACCAGGCACATCACCGGGTAGGAAATCTTGCGGTGGAGGCCCACCCGGAGCGAGGTTCCGTCGAGGCCCAGCCCCTCGATCGCCTCAATATAGGTTTGAAGATCGGTGAACGAGAGTTCCTCGGCGGTTCTCTCCTCCTTCTTGAAGTACGTGGGCGGATCGATCTCCGCCGAGCGGACCGTGTCGATCACGCGATCCGCGGCGGAGCCTCCGGTAAAGGTGCGCCTGAAGCCGCGGGAGAGTTCATAGACCTTGCCGTCCCACCGGACCTCGTCCGCCATCAAGTGCTCGCGAAGGGTCCAGGTCTTCGGGTCGATGTCGATGACCGAGAGGCCGCGGAAGATGACGCTCCCAGGATCGGTGGAGGGGGCGATCTGATTGTAGGAATAGAACCGGCCGTCGGAGCCGAGAGCCATCCGGCGATCGAGGGCGGAGTTGGAGCGGGGTGGTCGGCCCTTGATGACATCGTGCTCCCGCTGGGCCAGGCGCCGGGTTTTGGGCACCACCGAGTCGTTTCCGATGAACATCAAGGCGGCGGCGACCGAGGCGATCACCAGGGCGGGGACCGCGGCGCGATGGATGCTGATCCCCGTCGCCTTGATCGCGGTGATCTCGTTCTGCCGGGCCATGATGCCGTAGGTGGCGAGGGTCGCGATCAGAACCGCCATGGGCAGGATCTGGGTGAAAAGGTAGTAGGGCATGTTGTAGCCGAAGTAGCTCACAAGCACGGCCCCCTTCACCCGGTTCTGCTGAACGTCGTCGAGCAGATCCATGAACTCGATCAGGATGGGCAGAACCATGAGCGCCACGGTGGCGAGAGCCAGCATCTTCACGAACTCCCGTCCGATGTAACGGTCGAGAACGCCCACGAGGTGCGCGCCGATCGACGTTCCCTGCCGGGAGCCTGTCCTTCCTTTGGCTCTAAACCAGCTCGTGACCCATTGCGAGACTACGCTGAAGTTGAACGGATCAACTGTACCTTCGCGCCGGGCGCGATAGAGAAGAAAGGCGGCGAGAGCGCCGAGAATCAGGTTAGCCGCCCACACCGCCACGCCGGGCGGAAGAGTGCGGGTGTCGCCGGCCTGCTCGCCCAGTCTTGCCAGGATGTAGTAGACGAAGATCACGGCGACGGCGAGACCGAAGGCCGACTGCTTCGAATCGCGCCGGCCCCCCAGCATCAGGGCGAGCCCCATGATGGCGAACACCAGCGGAACGACGGATAGGGCGTACTTCTTGTGGTACTCGACCGAGTATCGCGCCGCCTCGGGCAGGTTGCCTTCCTTTTCAAAGCGCGCGATCTCCTTGACCAGCATGGCCGGGGTCATCTCCCGGTCGCCTCGGGAAAGGGGCAGGTCGGGGAAGATCTGGCCGAAGTCGATCGGGAATTTGCCCTTCACGAAACGCTGAACGTCGTAGGTCTTGCGCTCGACCAGATCGAACGAGTACGCGACACCCTGCTGGAGTTCGAGTTCAACCCTCTTCTCGGCCCGATTGATCGAGAGTTCGCCGCGACGGGCGAGCCACACCCTCGGGCGGCCCGGGCTCTGGCGGTCGATGATGAGCGCATCCTTCCAGGCCCCGGTTCCGAGCTCGACATCGGTGAGATACAGCGAACGATGAGGAAGGAGGTCCTCGATGAAAACGCGCGGTTTTGTGCTCTGGGCCCGTGAGATCGCCAGTGAAAACGCGGTTTCGCGGTAGGCCTGATTGGCATCGGGCACCCAGAAGGCATGGACGTAATACGTGGCTCCGCTGGCCAGAAGACCCAGAAGAAGCAACGCCCGGAGGAGGAACAGAGGCGAAACGCCCACCGCCTGCATGGCGACCAGCTCGCTTTCGCTCGCCATTCGGCCGAGTCCGAGCAGGACGGCGAGGAGGAAGGCCATCGGAATGGTGAGGGCCAGGAAGCTCGGGAGGATATTGAAGATGAGCTTGCCGATGACCGTCCACGTCGCACTCTTGCCGACGAGGAGGTCCGAAATCTCGGCGAGATGAGGGATCAGCAGGACGAAGGTGAACAGGATCAGGCCGATCAGGAACGGAGACGCGACCTCCCGCAGCAGGTAACGATCGAGGATCGTCGGGTGCAGGAGCAGCTTCGGCTTCATCAAGCGTCGAAATCGTAGCAGGCGGTCCTCGCTCAAGCCCCATTAGAATCGAGGTCCCGATGAGTCTCGAAGTCACCCGACGGATCCATTTCAGCGCCGGCCACCGCCTGGTCGGTCACGAGGGAGCGTGCGCCTACCTGCACGGCCACAACTATGTCGTGTTCATTCATGCCGCAGGAGATCTCGACTCCGTCGGCCGGGTCATCGACTTCGCCGTCTTGAAGGAGAGGGTGGGCGGCTGGATCCTGGAGAACTGGGACCATGGGTTCATCGTGGCGGAGCATGATGTGGACGCGCGCCGCGCCATCGCCGCATTCACGAGCGGCGGCCTCGCGCAGAAGACCTTCGTCCTGGACCGGAATCCGACGGCGGAGAACATGGCCCAGTATCTGGCCCTCGAGGTATCGCCAGGGGTTCTCGCCGGCACCGGCGTGAAGGTGGTGAAGATCGTGGTTCAGGAAACCGAGAACTGCTTCGCCGAGTGCGTCGTCGCGTGAGACGGGCGTCTTCGAACTCGCGGCCCGCGGCGGGGAAGCGATACTCGATCAACGAGATGTTCTTCTCCTTGCAGGGCGAGGGCGCACGGGCGGGAACCCCGAACGTGTTCGTGCGTTTTTCGGGGTGCAACATGCGATGCGATGTCGCTCCCGGCAGGAAGTCACCCGGGGGCTTTGCCTGCGATACCGAGTTCGAATCGGGACGGGCGATGACGGGTGCGCGGATCGTGGCCACAGCACTCAGCCTTGCGCCCGGGGCGGGGGTGGGCGTCATCTTCACCGGCGGCGAGCCGGCGCTTCAACTGGATCCCGCCCTCGTGAGTACGCTCCGGAAGGCGGGCTTCGGTCCGCTCTGTATCGAAACGAACGGAACGATCGATGTGTCGCCCCTCGGTCTCGACTGGATCTCGCTCAGTCCGAAGGTCGCCGAGCACGCGGTACGCGTGAAGTCGTGCGACGAGATCCGCTACGTGCGCGGAAACGGTCAGGGAATTCCGAGACCGTCCGCTTTGGCCGGGCGTAAGTTCATCTCGCCCGCGTTCTCGGGAGACTCACTGGATGCGGAAACGCTGCGGTGGTGTGTGGGCCTCGTCAAGGCAAATCCCGATTGGGCGCTTTCCGTTCAGCAACACAAGACCTGGGGAATCCGGTAGTTCCTCTCCCGACCATCGCGGCCTGCGCGCGCGAAAGTACAATCGGCTCATGTCAGAGATCCACTCGTTCCTGAAGGAAGCGCGGCTGTTTCCGCCCCCGCCCGGCTTTTCGGACCAGGCCCACATCAAGTCCCTCGCCGAATACCGCGAGATCTACGCGCGCAGCATCAGAGACCCTGGGGCCTTCTGGGCCGAGCAGGCCGAGACACTGACCTGGCAGGAGAAATGGCACACCGTTCTCGACTGGAAACCGCCGTTCGCTCAGTGGTTTGTGGGAGGGAAGTTGAACCTCTCCGAAAATTGCCTCGACCGTCACGCCTCGACCTGGCGCAAGAACAAGGCGGCCATCATCTGGGAAGGCGAGCCGGGTGAGGTCCGCGTGGTCACGTACGGTGAGCTTCTCCGCGAGGTCTGCAAATTCGCGAACGTTTTGAAGTCGCTCGGCGTCTCAAAAGGCGACCGGGTGGGCATCTACCTGCCGATGATCCCCGAGGCGGCGGTGGCGATGCTCGCGTGCGCCCGCATCGGCGCGGTTCACAGCGTGGTCTTCGGCGGCTTCTCGGCCGAAGCGGTCAGCGACCGTATGAACGACGCCGAAGCGAAACTGATCGTCACCGCGGATGGCGCGTGCCGGCGGGGAACCATCGTCCATCTGAAGGCCAACGTGGACGCAGCCTGCAAGTCGATACCAGGTGTCGCCAAGGTGGTCGTGGTCCGACGCACCGGGGAAACCATCGAGATGGTCGGTGGTCGCGACGTCTGGTATCACGAGGCCATGGCCGCGGCTTCGGCTACGTGTCCGCCCGAGCCCCTCGATTCCGAACATCCTCTCTTTATCCTCTATACGTCCGGCACGACGGGAAAGCCCAAGGGTGTCCAGCATTCGACCGCCGGCTACCTGCTCCAGGCGACGCTGACCGCGAAGTACGTCTTCGACCTCAAAGAGGAAGACACTTATTTCTGTACGGCCGACGTGGGCTGGGTGACCGGCCACAGCTACGTGGTCTACGGCCTTCTCGCCAACGGCGCGACGTCGCTGATGTACGAAGGCGCCCCGAACTTCCCGAAGCCGGATCGTCTCTGGGACATCATCGAACGCCACCGCGTGAGCATCTTCTATACCGCGCCGACCGCGATTCGATCCTTCGTCCGCCAGGGCGATGATTGGCCGAATGCCCATGACCTGAGTTCGCTGCGGCTGCTCGGGACGGTCGGCGAACCGATCAATCCCGAAGCCTGGATGTGGTACCACAAGGTCATCGGCGGCAGTCGCTGTCCGATCGTCGACACCTGGTGGCAGACGGAGACCGGCGCGATCATGATCACGCCTCTACCGGGGGCCACGCCGACCAAACCCGGCTCGGGCACGCTGCCGTTCTTCGGCGTCCTTCCGGAGGTCGTGGACAAGGAAGGTCACAAGGTCCCGGCCGGCCAGGGTGGATTCCTGGTCATCCGAAAGCCGTGGCCTGCGATGCTGCGGACCGTCTTCCGTGACCCGGACCGTTACGTGGAGAACTACTGGAAGCGCTTCCCGGGGTCGTATTTCACCGGAGACGGCGCCCGGGAGGACGAGGACGGGTACTTCTGGATCATGGGCCGGGTGGACGATGTGGTCAACGTGGCCGGCCACCGGCTGGGCACGATGGAGGTCGAGAGTGCCATCGTTTCACATCCGAAGGTGGCCGAGGCCGCCGTGGTCGCCCGGCCGGACGAACTGAAGGGCCAGGCGCTTTGCGCCTTCGTCACCCTGAAGGCCGGGGCTGGTGGCGCGGACCAGTTCGCCATCGAGGCGATGAAGGAGGAACTGAAGGCTCACGTGGCCAGAGAGATCGGACCGATCGCAAAGCCGGACGACATCCGCTTCACGGACGCCTTGCCGAAGACCCGGAGCGGCAAGATCATGCGGAGGCTCCTGAGAGACATCGCTGCCGGTTCGCTGACCGTCGGCGACACCACGACGCTCGAGGACTTCTCGGTCCTGGCCAAGTTGCGCGAAGACGAGGAATAGTGCCTCGACCCAACTTTCCTTTCCTTACGTTGTCGAGAACCCCAGCGAATAGCGGTCAGCGAATCCCGGCTTTCGCCGTGATACGCAGGGTGCTGGCCTTTTTCAGCACCCCGCTAGACCATGATGTCGCCGCGCAGTCCCAATCCGATCGAGCGACTATCTTATCGGTCACTTCGGCCCTGATCGAAACCGAAGTGTCCGATAAGATATATTATGTAAACTATTATGCATGCGGCCCGACCGGGTAAGCCTCCTTTAGTCCGTAGTTTGTCGTTCCACGCCGGCTATCGGTGCCAGAACACCGGAGTGTGCTGCTCCTCCGGCTGGCAAATCGCCGTTGAAGAGCCGGTGGAAGTCTTTCTTCGCCCACGGCTCCCGGCCATCGCAGAGCGCCTGCCCAATGGCCCGGATGGCTTTAGACCAATGGCGACGCCTCCAGCCGGGTGTCGGGACGCCTTCCGCCGCACCGAGGCCGGAGTGTGCTGGTTCCGGGATCCCGACCGTCGAGACTGCGCCATTCACAGGGAGTTCGGCGAGGAGGCTCTGGCCTCGGCCTGCCGGCAGTTTCCGAGGGTCGCGGTCCTGGAACCGGACCAGGTCTCGGTCAGTCTGTCGCACTATTGTCCGACCGCCGCCGGCCTGCTCTTCTCGCCGCAATCAGATTTCGCCCTGGTTGATGATCCCAGGGCCTTTCCCGTGTCTTGGCCGTTTGAGGGCCTCGACGCGCGGCTCGCCTGTTCCCCACTGCTCCTTCCGCAAGTCCTGCTGGGCTCCGATGGCCTGCGGAGCCTCGAGCAGCAGGCCGTAGCAGTTCTATCAGAACCCGGGGTCCACACCGGGGTGGCACGATTCGATCGCGCGGTAAGGCGCATTCGAGAATGGGTGCCGGCGGCGGGTCCGGTACCGCAGTTCGTCGCGGATTGCTTCGACGTAACGAGGCGGATCTCCGTCTCAGCCGCGAAGCCTTCGGACCCGCGGCCCGTTCTGCAGGCTTCGGTTCCGCAGGGTGTGAGGGTTCCGGTGCTGCCGCAGTTCGCCCCCTCCGAGGCGGATCTTTCGACCGGGGTCGACCTGGCCCTCCGGAGGTATGTGGCGGCCCGCCTCGTGGCCGGCTGGATTCTCTATCTGGCGAACGACCTCGCGGTCACCGCGAAGTACCTGCGGTTCTGTCTCGACGTGGTGCTCCTGTTCGAAGGCGCGCGGGAGCGCTCCGAACCGGAAACCGCCCGCTGGCGCGAGGCGATCCGAACCGCGGATCTGTGGATCCTCCATTTTTGCGACCCTGACCTGCTTGCCAGGAACCTGAGATAGCGTCCCCCGCGATGCCACGACACTCACCGGTCCTCGGAAGACTCTCGGTCGACCGGTTTCTCAGGAAGTATTGGCAGCGGGAGCCGCTCTTGGTTCGCGGCGCCTTCCCGGGTCTCCGCGACCCGCTCACCCCGGATGAACTGGCGGGCCTGGCTTGCGAGCCCCCGGTCGATTCGCGCCTCGTCATGCAGCGGGGCGGAAAGAAACCCTGGCAGGTCACGCGGGGACCCCAAACTCCTTCGCGCCTGAAGCGCCTGCCCCCCTCGCACTGGACGCTTCTCGTCGAATCGATGGACCGCCATTCCGACGAAATCGCCTCCCTCGCCACCGCGTTCTCGTTCCTGCCCAGGTGGCGGATGGACGACGTGATGGTGAGCCTGGCGCCGCCCCACGGAACGGTCGACGCCCACATCGACAGCTACGACGTATTCCTGATCCAGGGTCAAGGACGGCGCCGATGGGAGGTCGATCGGCGGGCGGTGGCCAATTACCGCCCCGGCCTCGACCTACGGATCCTGAAGCGATTCAGGCCCGAGGATGCCTGGATCGTCGAACCCGGAGACATGCTTTACGTTCCTCCAGGGGTGGGCCACCGGGGCGTCACCGTGCCGAGCGATTCCGAGATCGCCCTGACCTACTCGATCGGCTTCCGTGCGCCTTCTTCGGCAGACCTTCTTTCGTCGCTCCTCTCACAAGCGGTGGCCCGCGATGCTCCTCGCCTGTTCTGCGATGCGGGCCGTCGCCCCGCACCCGACGCCGCCGAGCTTTCCGAATCGGACCTCTCCGCCCTGAAGCGCTTTCTGACCGCCGAGATCAATTCCGAGAACCCTGATTCGTGGGCTCTCGCCGCCGGCGAGGCGGTGACCGCGGGCGGAAGCGGTCAAGGCGGAGCCAGACGAGTCTCGGCCGACGTCGTCTCGCGGGGCTTGCACGCGGGCCGGTGCCTCGTCCCGGTTCCGGCCGCGCGACTTTCCTGGTGCCGGCTCGCAAAGGGCGGCGCGGCGGTTTTCGTCAACGGCGAGAGCCGCGTCCTCCCGCGCGCTTCGGCCTACGCTGCTGCGTATGTGTGCGGAGGGGGGGGCCGGGAGGCGGGCCGCCGCCTCGCCGCAAATCCTGAGCTGCTCTCCCTGGCCGTCGATCTGCTGCGGGCGGGTGTCGTGGTCCTGGATGATCGGACGGAGAATCGCGAACCGAAAAGTCGGCGGGGCGCGGGCTGATGATGGTGAGGCGTTGACCCGTGAACGGATGCGCGATTTCCAATCGCTCCGCATGAAGCATCAGCCTCGGCCCGGCCACCGGGTCTGAGCCGTACCGGGTGTCGCCAACGATCGTTGCCCCGGCCGAGGCCAGGTGAACTCGGATCTGGTGCTTGCGTCCGGTGACGGGCCTGGCTTCTACGAGGAGCCGGTCACGTCTCCCCTCCACAATGCGGACGCGGGTCAGGGCGGCAAGGCCCGATGCGTCGACTCGCACGGTTCCATTCTTGAGAATCGAAATCGGGCTGTCGAGGCTGAACGTCGTCGGCCAATCGATCGGCGGGCGACGAATAACCGCCACATAGGTCTTGTCGACTTCCCTTTCCGCGAAGCTCGCGGCGAGAGCCGCGTTTGCCTCTGGCGCCTTCGCGAACAGAACCACGCCGGACGTCGCAGCGTCGAGCCGGTGATGAACGAAGACCCGTCGTCCGACATGGCGTTCGATGAGTGCGGTGAGACTCGGCCGAAGAGCATCCTTCGTTTCGTGGGTGGGAAGCCCCGCCGGCTTGTCCACGGCGATGAGCCAGTGATCCTCGAACAGGATACGGAGCGGCGCCGCAGTCGGGTTCGGTGCCGGAACCCAGTCGAGCTGGCGCACGTACACCGACGGCCCACCGCGAACCATGAGGCCGGGATCACGAACGATTCGGCCGCCGATCTGGACCAGGCCGGAGAGGATGGCCTTGCGCGCGAGCCCTCGCGGCACCGGACGTTCGAGCGTCCGGCTCAATTCGGTGGCGAGCCAGCGGTCAAGGGGGACCATCGCGTCCTCGCGGACCACGATGGACACGGACTTCATTGCGCCTTCGACTTCTCCCGATCCCGCTCTCTCAGGCGAGTTCCGATCCACAAAGTTCGGTGGAAGGCGGTGGCGAACGTCCCTACGGCGATGACCGCGAGGACGAACATGACCACGGTGCCCTGCGCCCAGCCCGCGGACAGCGCGATCGGACCGTCGAAGAACACGGCGAAGACGAGCAGCGCGATTCGCTCCGCGCGCTGCATCAGCCCTTCCTTGCACAAGACCCCCTGCGATTCGCCTCGCGCCCGCGTGTAGCTCACCAGGAGAGACCCCGTGATCGCGGCCGCGGCCAGGAGGGGTCCCCAGGGATGTTCTCTCAGGAAGTAAACGAGGCCGAGGAAGGCGAAGACCTCCACGAACCGGTCCAGCGTTGAATCAATGAAGGCTCCATAAGACGATGCGAGCTTCATGTGGCGGGCGATCCGGCCGTCCATCACGTCGCAGATGCCGCCGAGGAGCATGACGACACCGCCCCATCCAAGGCGGCCAAACGCGAACAAGGTCCCCGCAACCGCCCCGAGGCCCAGGCCGAGCCAGTTGAAGAAATCGGGGGTGAGCTTGAGCGCGAGGCTCAAGCGCTCGATGGGGCCGATGGCCCACATGAACCAATGGACGAGGAAGTTGCCAAGGCCCATGAGGAACTGCGTTCCCTTGTCCCTGGCGTCCTTGTCCTGCTTCTTCCCGAACGCAGCGTAGACGACCATCGACGCGAGAGCGAAGCCGAGGACCATGAGAGCGTTGCGAAGCGGCGTGTGCATCAGCCAGAGACCTTATACCGATCGTCCCTTGCCGCGCTGGCGGGCCAGGAACCTGATCAACCGCGGCCAGAGGAACACGAAAGGAACGCGCCGCTCCCACCGCCCGAGGACGATGGTCTCTCCAGAGTGACGCTCGGCTTTCCTGACGATGTAGTCGAGCCAGCCGTCGAAGGTGATCGCGTGTTTGGGCCAGCGGGCGGTGGCCCGGACGCGCGACCACTCCATGAACACGCGGCTCGAAAAGGCCCCGGAGACCGGCGGGACGAGGGCATACGTCCCCACGCCGACTTCCTTGAGCCGGCCCTGTGAGGCAAGGGTCCGGAGGATGCCTTCGAAGATGGGAACGAGGCGGGGTGCTTGAGCCGTGGAGAGCGCGTCCGCGCGACCGCCGGTTTCGGGACGCACTTCGAAGCGGAAGGAGGTTCGGAAAAGCTGGCGGAGATACTCCGCGGCGGTAAACGACGAAGGAAGATCGGGCGCCACCCAGTCGAGGGTCACGAGCCGGGCGGACTCGACGGCGCCCAGAACCTCGTCGGCGAAGGCATCGTCGCGCGCCCAGACGACATGAACATCCTGGAACATGCGGCCGGCGAGGAACTGATCCTTCCGGGCCGGCGACGTGGCCCGCCGGAGCGCGGTCAACGACAAGACGGACGCTTTCACCAGCCACGGGTCGCGGGCGAGGCGGATCTGGGTGGGTGGGAGAAGAGGATCGAGGATCGACAGCAAGACCTCGCCGCGCCTCAGAAGACCCGCGGCCCGCATGGCGCGATAGAAGGGCCCTGGCTCATCGCACACCAGCATGAGGTCGTAGGCGCTTGCCGAGGTGGTGGCAACCCCTGAGCTGCGGGAGCCGAAAAAGACCGCGGCTCCGAGAGTGCCGCCCGCGGCCGAGGAAAGCTCCTTCAGCAACGCGAGCCCCGTCCCGTCGAGGACCCGGAGCGCGTTTTCTTCCGGGTTCAGTGCGCGGCCTCGGCCCGCATCTTCGCGAGCTCTCGAATCATGATCTGGCGGCGTTCCTCGATGAAGGGCTCGAGGTCTTCGCGTTTCGCGGGAGACGTCGCACAGTCCACCACCTTCAGCCGGCCCTTGACCGACCCGAGTCCGAAGAAGGAGTTCATCACCGTGCGGAAGCGCCAGAACCCATCGCACACGATCGTTGAGACCGGGAGCTCCCGCCCTTCAAGCAGAGCAATCATCCCGGCCGGGCGAAATGCCGCGACCTCGCCGTCACGCGTCCGATGGCCCTCGGGGAAAAGCATCACCGCGTGATGGAGACCCTCCTCCGCGGCGCTCTTTATCGCGGTTAACGCACCCTCCCGGTCCCGTCGTGGGTCGATGACGATGCAGTCGAGATAGCTGATCGCCCGGGACACGGTGGGGATGCGGCGCGCGTATCTCGACCGGGCCACGAATCGGGGCAGCCGCGGCCGCAGAATATGGATCAGGGCCGGAACCTCGAGGACGGACTGATGGTTCATGATCACCACTCCGGCCTGGGCGCAGTCGATCGTGCCTTCGATATCGATGGTCGCTCCGCCCAGGCGAAGGAGCGAGGTGAGGCTTTTCGCGACCCAGCTCACCCAGCGCGTTCCAAGTTCCGCGCGGCGTCCCGGACCGAGGGCGATCAGGGGAACGACCACGAAGTACAAGACGAGCGGGGCGACGACTCCGAGAAAGAGCAGGCACGCGACGACCCCAATGAGGCTGCGTATGGCGCTCAACAGCTTCATCACGGGACGAGGACGTTCAGGGCCTTCGGGAGGGTTTCGATGGTGAGGGCCAGGCCCCTCGCCTGGCGCCATTCCCCGTCGGTCTCGAACGAAGGAGCGACTTTAAAGTTGAAGACCGCGCGTGCGGCGAGAACGGTGCCGACACCCTGAAGCCTGTTGTGCTCGCCCTTCATGAGGGCTCCCATGGCTTTCAGTCGCTCGAAGAAGCCAAGCTCTCCGAAAGTCACGATGTCGAGCCGGCCGTCATCGAGAGACGCCGCGGGGGCTATTGCGAATCCCCCGCCAAACTTCCTGGCGTTCGCGACGATGACCATCATGTGGGTTCCCGAGGGACCGGGCCTGTCGTCGAGGACGCTCGTGAGGTGGAATCCAGGGTAGGCCTTCATCTCGATGAGGGCGCAGTACAGATAAAGGAGTTCGCCCCGGAGCCACTTCACCTTGAACGAGCGCTCGAGCACGGCCATATCGAAGCCGAAACCGGCCACGTTCAGGAAGTGCCGCCCCTCGACCCTGCCCACGTCGATCGCCCGCGTTTTTCCAGCCGCCACGATTTCGGCGCAGCGCGTGAGATCGTTCTGAGGGATATCCAGGCTGCGCGCGAGGTCGCACCCGGTTCCCCCGGGCACCAGACCGAGGGAGACCGGCTTCCCCGACTCCATGATCGCGTGGCCGATGTTCGACGTGGTTCCATCGCCGCCCACCGCCACGATCCGGTCGAAGCCCTTGCCGATGGCCTGGTGGGCGAGACGCTCCTCGTCGCCCTTAGCCCCGGTCAGGCCGAACTCCACGCCCTCACCGTTGAAGACGTCGCGAATCTGCGGATCGAGGCGGCGGCCCCGACCCTTGCCCGAGTTTGGATTCAGGATGACAAAGGTTCGAGACATCAAAACCATCCTGCCCTTAAGGTCCCGCCAGACCCGTTTCGGGCGAGTTGATCAGAGGGTCTTCAGGGGATCGAAGGTCTGCCGGCCGTTCCGCATCCACAACTCGCGGAAGGGCGTGGCGTACACGTCTTCAATGCTGAGCGCCTTGTTGAAGGCGTGATCATGAAGGACGATCGAACCCTTCTCATCCTCGTGCTCGCTCTGCTCCCCTTCCATGACGATGCTCGCGAGGTACTTCCCCGAGTCATCGGCCATGAAGGACTGATACAGGTGATTCACGGGAGCGAACGAATGCGCCGCGACCTTGAGCTCGGCAATGGGCGCGCCGGCCATGTCGCTTACGCGAGCCACGCCCACGTTCGGAGTCGAGCGATCGAAGTCGAGCTTGATGTCCTCCATGAAGTGCGGCAGGTGCCAGCGCTCGATGGCGTGGTCGCGCGCTGCTTTCGTGGTGGTGGCCACGAGATAGGGGTACATGGCGGATTTCGGAAGGCGCTCGCCCGGCTTCACCAGAGGGGAGACGATGACCGCCATCACGACCTCGCCATACTCGCCCACCGAGCTTTCGTTGAAGTCGAAAGCGGTCATGGCGAAGATGCTGGTTCCGTGGTGAACCTCGACCGGCTCCAGGTGATCGGGGAGGATTTCGCGGGCGTTCTCGGTGGGAAACTCGAAGAACGCGCTCATCGCATCCCGATACCCGTAGATGGTTACTGGCATACACCCTCTTCGCGCAGAACGGACGCGATCACCCGGACGGCGGTTTCAAGGTCGGCCTCGGTGTGCGCCGCCGAGACCGAGATGCGGAGGCGCGACTTGTGCTTCGGCACCGCGGGGTAGGTCACCGGCTGCAGGAATAGGCCGCGGTCCTGGATCTTCTCGGCGACCGCGAACACGCGGGCGTCGTTGTTGACCATGACGGGCATGACCTGCGAGTTCGACTTGCCGATGTCGACGCCTTCTTCGGCAAAACGCCGGCGCAAAAAGGCGACGTTCGACCACAACTTCTGTCGAAGCTCAGGCTCCTTCTGCACGATCCGGAGGCCGGCCAGGAGGCCGGCAACCAAAACCGGCGAAAGGTTGCAGGAGAAGAAACGCGAACGGCCAAACGCATTGATGTAGTCGACGAGCTTGCGGCTGCCCGCGACGAAACCGCCCTGGCCGCCGAGGCTCTTCGAGAACGTCCCGAGGTGGAAGTCGACTTCATCGTCGAGGCCGAAGTGCTCGGCCACGCCCCGGCCATTCTGGCCGAACAGGAAGGTCGAGTGCGCTTCGTCGATCAGGATGCGGGCGCCGTGGCGCTTTGCCACTTCGAGAAGTTCGGGGAGGGTGCAGATGTCGCCGTCCATCGAATAGACGCCCTCGACCACCACCAGCTTCTTCCCCTTCGCCTTGCCGAGCTTGCGCTCGAGATCGAGGGGGTTGTTGTGGCGGAAGAACACGGTGTTGGACTTGGCGAGGATGGCCCCGTCGACCACCGAAGCGTGGGAATACTGGTCGAGGATGATCGAGTCGCCGGCGCGCATGAGGCCGGAAATAAAACCGACGTTGGCGCTGTAGCCGGTCGGGAAAACCACCACGGCTTCCTTGCCCTTGAACCGGGCGAGTTCGGCGTTGAACTCTTCATGAATGTCGAAGGTGCCCGAGAGGATCGGCGAACCGGACGCGCCGAGGCCGTATTTCTCCACCGCCTTGATCGCGGCTTCCTTCACTTCCGGGCGGTACGAGATACCCAGATAGTTGTAGGAGGCCAGGTTGATCAGGTCGTGGATCCGGCCGGTCTTGCGGTTGCGGACGTGGACCCGGGTTTCCGGAGCGCCCTGAAGCGGCTCGGAATAAAGGTAATAGCCGTTTGGGAGGGCCTCGCGGTACCACTCGGAAAACGGCCCGAGAAGGTTCATCGGGTCGTCGCCGGCTCCATAGTAGAAGTTGGAGTAGTCGTACTCCGCGAAGTTGGAGCCTGGGTTGGTTTCTGGGGGCATGGGGGAAGGTCCTCGTCGGGTGGGTTCGGCGGTGGACATGGATAATATCAGGCCTGACCTTGAGTTGCCGTTAAGGAACCCACCGGCTGACGCGCTGGTCAGTCGGGCCGGATGAGGCTGCCCGCGACCCTCCGGGCGACAAAGCGTGGCAGAAGTCGCTGAGCGAAGAGCGACAGGCGGTCGAGGGCCCCCGGCAAATGAAGGGTTCGACCACCCCTAAGGGCAGCGTCGAGCGAACTACGAGCGACGTCTTCGGCGTTCATCGAGGGACCGCGGTCGAAACGGCTCCCCTTTGTTCCCGCCACGTCCTGGAAGCCCGTGGGAATGTTGCCTGGGCAAAGTGCCTGGACCCTGACTCCGGTCCCCTCGATCTCGTCGGCCAGCGCCTCGGTAAACGAGAGGAGTCCCGCCTTGGTCGCCGCGTACACATTGAGGTACGGAACGGGCTGGAAAGCGCCCATGGAGACCACGTTGATCAACGTCCCCGTCCCCGCCGCAACCATCGGTCCGAGGGCGGCGCGGCTGAGCCGCATCGGGGCCTCGAGGTTCACGCGGACCAGCTGAGCGATGTTCGCCTCGGACTCGTCCAGCACCTTGCCCCGATATCCGAGGCCGGCGTTGTTCACGAAGAGTGAAATCCCTCCAAGTGCCAGCCGACGGCCCACGACCGAGATCCCTTCTTCGGTCGCTAGGTCGGCGACGAGGATATCGGCGCTTCCAGGAGCGATCTCCGCCTTGAGGGCGTTCAGTCGATCGACCCGACGCGCGACGAGGATCACTGAGAAGCCGCGTTTTGCCAGCTCCCTCGCGAAGGCCTCTCCGATTCCGGAAGAGGCCCCGGTGACCATCGCCAGCTTCTCGCTCATCGTTCCCCGTTCTTGACGCTCAGTCCCGGTGAAGCATAACGTCGCCTCGGTGAACGCCGACCCGTCCGAAACAGGAGCGCCCGCGGGACGACGCGCCGAGCGCGCATGGCACTTCACGGGTATTGCGGTCTCCGTGGCGGTTTCCCTTTTCGTCAGCCTCGCGTCGGTCTGGCTGGGGCATCGAATGGCATCCTCAACCGTGGTCGATCTGGGTCCGACCGACGGGCGCTATGCCTCCGGCTTTCGGGATATCGAACGGGACGGACCTGCCTACTTTCGCTGGTCGGTCGTCCCGTCTTCGCGGCTCTCTCTTCCGGTGCGTTTTTGTGGGCCCGGGAGCATTCAGCTTCGAGTGCGACGTCACTTTGTGGATCCGGCGGTTCTGAGTGTTTCGGTTGGGGGCGCGATCGTGGGTCAGAAGTCAATTCAGGCGCGCATGGATCAGCCTTACGAAGTAATAGAATTTCCAGTATCTAGAATTACTTGCGTGTCTGACACTACAGTATTACTTGAATCATCAATTCAGGGCGACCGACCACTGGGCGTCGCCGTCGACTGGATTCAGCTGCGCAGTCTATCCGGCTTCAAACCGTCCACGTCGGCCCTGTGGCGGAGCGGACTTGTCTCCGCTCTGGTCATCCTTGCCCTGGGCCTCGCTGGTGGAGGCCGGCGGACCCTCGGGGTGGCCATCGGCGGGCTTGCTCTCACTCTCGGCCTGGGGTTCGCGACAGACCCTCTGGTCGGGGAGCGCATCGTACGGGCAGGCCTTGTGGCGCTCGTACTGACCCTCGCCGGTGGCATTGCCCTCTCCCGCCTCGCCGAATACTCAAGGCTCTCCACTCCGAACCGCATCGGGCTTGTGGCGATAGTTCTGGTATCGCTGGCCTTGCGCGCGGCCTTTCTCCATCCCCAGGCGTTTTACCCGGACTATCGCGTGCATGCCCTCGTGCAACAGACGTACTCAAGCCTCGGCTTGCCAGCGTTTCTCGACCAGCTCTTCGAGATCCAGTACGCGCGCAGTTTGGGCCTGCAGCAGGTTGCCGGAAACTGGTATCCCTTCCCCTACCCGCCGGGTCCCTATTTTTTAATTGGTGCGATTCGGAGCGGATCAGGACTCGATCCCCTCGACGCCGCCATCGCGGCGGCGGCGGCGGCCGGCGCGCTTCTGCCCATGGCAACCTTGTTCCTCGGCCTTCGACTCGGTCTTTCCCCCGCCGTCGCCCTCGGGGGGGCCTTCTTCATCGCCCTTCAGCCCCTCCTGATACGCAGGATGGCTCTCGGCTACTTCCCCGGCGTCATCGGTCAACTGGCCGATGCCCTTGCCTTGCTGACCGCCATGGGGTTGATGACCGAAAGAGGGAAGGTCAGTCGGCGAATGTGGACTCTCGTCAGCCTTCTACTCGGCGCATTCCTGATCTACACGCAGTCCATCGCAAATTTCGGCCTTCTGGTAGCCACGATTCTGGGCATCGAACTTGTCCGTCGCAGTGATCAGTTTGGGGGCGTGATTCGAATGAGCGTTGCCGCGCTGATGGCTCTCGTCGCCTCTTTCGGGGCTTTCTACTGGCGCTACGTTCCCGTGATGGAGAACGTCGCGAATCATCGACCACAGCCCGAGTCGCGCGTGCTCGACCGGCTGGAGCAACTCCGGCAAAACGTTCCCACGGCGGCGTCCGGCGTTTCTGACGAGGACCTCAACGACCCCTATGCTGGGGACACGGTGAACCCAATTCGCGGCCTGAGCCGGCTGGGCTCACGTCTCTGGAGATTCAACGGCCCGTTCATGCTGGCCATGCTGGCCGGCCTTTGGCTGGTCTGGAAAGAGTCGGATCGAGCGCGGGCCAATCTGATCCTCGGGTGGATCTCCGTCTGTATCTGGATCAGCCTTCTCACTGCCGGACTTCCATCGCCTAATGGCTTCCAGCACTTGAAGGACCTCGAGTTCGTCATGCCACTCTTCGCCCTCGGGCTTGCGCTGCTGACCCTGCACCTGTGGCGGAAGAGCCGGACCGCCGCATGGATATTCTGCGCCGCCTGGCTGATGTTCGCGGTTCGAGCCTTTGTGATCGAATTTCGAGACCGGCTCCTGCCCATCGCCGGCTTCTAGCCTGGATCAGACTGTGGAACTGCGATCCCGCCGGACGGCCCAGCCAGGTCAAGAGCGAGTCCCGATCGTCTTCGGCTCTTTCGAGCGGATCTCGCCGACGAGCTCCTCGAGGGCCGAGACGATGTCGGCCTTGGACACGTCCGTTCGACCGAACTTGAGGGAGAGAGAGAGACCCCGGTCCCTCCCGGTCTTGTAGTGAAAGACGAAGTGCCTGGGTCGCCCCTTCCGATCGGGGACGGCCTTTATCAGTCGCCGTGCTTCTGCGCGCGTGGGAGCCAGCCCTGTCTTCTGGAGAGAGTCGATAAACGCAACCATTTTGTCCGGTGTCTGCTGCCGAACTATCTGAATAAGCACTGACTTAGAGGAAATGTCGGCCAGCCGACACAGCTCCCGGACGCGGTCGGGCATGGCGGAAAGGGTCAACGTTTCAGTAACCGTCGATCGGCTTTTCCCGAGCTTCTCGGCCATCATCTCGTGGGTGTAGCCATGCGCCTCAGCCAGGACCCGGAGCCCGTCGGCTTCTTCGAAAGCGGTCAGGTCCTTCCGTTGGAGATTCTCGATCAGGGCGATCTCCATAACCTCGGGATCGGTGAGCTCCTTGATAACGCAAGGGATCTCGGGCAGACCGGCCTCGACCGCGGCGCGGTACCTCCGCTCCCCCGCCACGATCTGGAATCGCGATTCTTTTCGACGAACCAGGATCGGCTCCAAAATCCCCTTCTCGCGCACCGAAGCCACGAGCTCGGTTAGATCGCCCACGTTCTGGCGGGGTTGATTGGGGTTCGGATCGATGTCCTCGAGCGGAATAGACTGGCCGATGGGCGAGCCCGCCGCTCGACCGAGCTGATCGATGAAATGGCTGTCGTGACGCAGGCGGAGAGACGATGGAAGGCCAACTCGTTTTACGTTAGACACGTTCGATCACCTCTTCGCAAAGTTTGTAGTATTCGAGCGCACCGCTCGATTGCGGTGCGAACGTGAAGATCGACTCCCGATGCGCCGGGCTTTCCTCCAACCGAATGCTCTTCGTGATGGTCGTCTTGAACACCTTGTTGCCGAACAGTTGGACGATCGCCTTTTGAACGTCCCGCGCCAGGGTCGTACGCTTGTCGTGCATCGTAATGACGGCGCCCAGAAGCTTCAGTTCGGGGTTCGGCCGAGCCCGAATCTTCTCCACCGTTTCGAGGAGGTCTTCGGTACCCTCGAGCGCGAAATAGCTCGATTGAACGGGAACGAGCACGTGGCTCGACGCCACCAGGGCGTTGGCGGTGATGATCCCCAGCGTCGGCGGCGTGTCGATCACGATGAAGTCGTACTTTTTCTTGCAAGCATCAAGGGCATCGCGCAGCTTGAAATGGCCCTCCAGTTCGCCGATGAGCTTGTTTTCAGCCTTGGCAAGCGAGATTCGAGCCGGCGCAAGATCGAGGTTCTGGACCTGAGTCTCGCGAACAATGTCGGTGAGTTGCCTTTCACCCATCAGAAGGTCGTAGGTCGATTTCTCGACGGTCGCGAGGTCGATGTAACTCATCGACGAGTTGGCCTGCGGGTCGAGATCGATCAAGAGCGTTCTCTTCCCCCGCATCGCCAGGGCCGCCGCCAGGTTGATCGCGGTCGTCGTTTTCCCGACGCCGCCCTTCTGATTCGTAATCGCAAGAACGATCATGTTTGTCCGGGGATCTTAGGAACGATTCCGTGCGCGGTCAATGAAAGAAACCGAGGGCGGTGATTGTTGTCGCGCCGCGCCCGGAGTCGACGCTTGACAGGAGTGCTTCCCGCGCCGCCATCGACGCGGGTAAGGGTCAGTTCAGGCTCGGAACCAACTCGCCGCGGAGGGAATTCGGAAAGGCATCCCTGATCTCGACGTCGACCCGCGCGCCGGGCAGGAGGGTCGTGTCGTCCGGAACGTCGAAGTGGACGAGTCGGAAGTGTGGAGTCCGCCCTTTCGCTTCGCCGCCCGCGACTTCGTCCACGAGGACCTGCTCCACCTGGCCGATGAAGCCCTGGTTCCTTGATCGCTGTTGCCTCTGCTGCTGTTCGTTGAGCACCTTGAAGCGCCGCTTCTTCTCGGCATCGGAGATATCGTCGGGCTTGCGGATCGCCGTTGTCCCCGGGCGAGGCGAGTAGAGGAAGATGAAAAGGCCATCGAAGACGGACTCTCGGACCACCCGGCACGTGGCGCCGAAGTCCTCCTCCGTTTCACCCGGGTAGCCCACGATCACGTCCGCGGTGAGGGCTAGGTCGGGTCGGTGCCGCCTCAATACGGCCAGACGAGCCAGATACTCGCGAGCCGTGTACCCGCGCCGCATGTCGGCCAGGATGGCGTCGGAGCCGGACTGGACGGGCAGGTGAAGGTACGGGGCCAGACGCGGCAGGTCCGCAAAGCACCGAGCGAACTTCTCGTCTACGTGCTCGGGATGCGAGGTTGTGAAACGGAGCCTCCACAGCCGGTCATCGGCGTCATGGACCAGCCGCAGGAGATCAGGGAAATCCGTGTCGCCGAAACGATAGGCGTTCACGGTCTGGCCCAGCAGCATGACCTCGTGATAGCCGCGGTCGAGAAGACTGCGCACCTCGGCCACGATGCTCTCGGGCGAGCGACACACCTCCCGCCCGCGAGTGCGCGGCACTACGCAGAAGCTGCACACGTGATTGCAGCCCTCGACCACGGTCAGGTAGGCGCGGGTCGGGCTGGAGTGCGAGACAACCTCGGCGGGAATCGAGAAGGCATCGGCCTTGGTGTCCAGAGCGGAGTGGCTCTCTCCCGACTGGCGCGCGTCATGGAGGAGCCGGGTCAAGTCCTGAAGATTGTGAGTCCCGACCAGGACATCCACGGCCGGTGCGCGGTCCAGGATCTCTTTGCCCTGGAGCTGAGCCACACATCCGCCCACCGCGATCTTGAGGCCGGGAGTGTCCTTCTTGAGCGCCTTGTAGCGCCCCACCGCGTGAAAGAGCTTCTCCGCGGCGCGCTCGCGAACAGCGCAGGTGTTCACGAAGATCACGTCGGCGCCCTGAGCGGTCCCGGTGCGCTCCAGGCCGTCGGCCTCGAGAAGCCCCGCGGCCTTCTCAGAATCATTGACGTTCATCTGACAGCCGAACGTGTCGATGAAATACTTTCCCTTCGCCACAGTCCGAATCCTACGCTCGCGACCCGTCATCGACACGCCGCACGCGGCCGATAAGTTCCTCGGCATTCTTCTCAGCCGACCCGGTGACCACTTCCCCCGCAAGCATGCGGGCGACCTCGCGAACCCGGTCCCGTCCCGACACTTCCCTGACTTCGGTGATCGTGCGGCCGCGAACGACGCGCTTCTCGACCACGTAGTGGCGATCGGCGAAGGCGGAAACCTGGGCGAGGTGCGTCACACAAAGTACCTGACGCTCCTTTGCGACGCGGGCCAGGCGCCGCCCCACGGCCTCCGCCACGGCGCCGCCGATGCCGGCATCGACCTCGTCAAAAACCACGGCGCCCGAGGGCTGCGCGTTCAGGAGCGACTGGAGGGCGAGCAGGGCGCGCGAGAGTTCCCCCCCTGACGCCACCGACTTCAGGGGCTTCAGCTCCTCTCCAGGATTCGCCGAGAGGTAGAACTCCCCGGTCTCAAGTCCATGCGACCTCCAATCGACCTGAGCGTCCAGCGTCCGCGGCTCGAATCGAACCTCGAAGCGGCATTGGGCCATGGCAAGATCGGTCAGCTCTTTCGCCACGGCTTTTTGAAGTTTTGAGGCGACCGCGCGCCGGTCCTTCGACAGGGCGCCGGCCGAAGAGACGTAGAGGGACCAGGCCGAGCTGGCCGCCATCGCGAGCCGCCGCTCCTCGGTTTGAGGATCTTCCAGGGCGGAAAGCCGGGTCTCTGAGTCTGCGAGGAAAGTCAGGATTTCATCGACAGTTGCTCCATATTTCTTCTTAAGTCGCTCTAACGTAGCGAGCCGCGACTCGACTTCGTCGATCCGACCCGGCTGCGCGTCGAGGGAGGAGGCGTAGTCTGAAACCTCAGCTGACCAATCGTTGAGCAGAGCGAGAACCTCGGCATGCCGGTTGCCCGGCCCTCGCAGGGCGGATGGATCGAGGCGCGCGATCTCGTCAAGACGCTTTCCAAAAGACCGCAACCGGGACCGCAGGGAGTGTTCCGAATCATCGTCGGTGCCGTCGATCAGCTGGGTGGCCTCGGCCGTGAGTTCGCCCAGGCGTTCGGAGTTCCGGAGCCGGGCTCGTTCCTCCCGAAGTTCCTCCTCTTCCCCCGCTCGCAGCACCGCCTTGCGGATCTCTTCGACCTGGAAGCGAAGCGCCTCGCCCTCGCGCCCGAACTGCCGGGCCCGCTCCTTGAAATTGCGAAGGGCCGCTTCCGCGGCCTGCGCCTCGCCGAAGAGCAGGCGGGTGCGCTCGGCTCTGGCCTCAAGTCCCGCGAAAATGTCCAGGAACGAAAGGTGAAAGTCGGCGTTCAGGAGCGCATGATGCTGGTGCTGTCCGTGGATCTGCACGAGGACCTGCCCGACGCTCTTGAGTCCGGCGAGCGAAACCGTGACCCCGTTGATCATGGCCCGGCTCCGACCGGTAGCCAGGATCTCCCGGCGTATGGCGACCTCACCCTCGGGCTCGTCGATGCCCAGGCCGAGGGCCTGGAAGTCGAAACCGCGGGGCACGTCGAAGATGGCTTCGATCGTGCCTTTGTCTTCACCCGTTCGCACCAGATCGCCGTCGGCCCGCTCGCCGCAGACGAGGCCAAGGGCATCGACGACGATGGATTTCCCGGCGCCGGTCTCACCGGTCAGGAGGTTCAGACCCGGGCCGAATTCGATCTCCGCGGAAGCGACGATCGCGAGGTTTTCGATGCGCAGGACACGGAGCATAAGAAGGCCCGTGAGGGTAGCATGGAACCCGCGCGGTTCCGGGTCCCTTTCGTTGACCCACACAAGATATTGTGCGATCCTGAAAGGTCAACAACAGCATACAGATGACGATGCACTTTCTTCTGGCTCAAAGCACGGCCCAAGACGCCTTCGGCGGCGGCGCCCTAGGCTTCCTCAAGCACTCCGGACCGACCGCGATCGCCGTCCTGATCCTGCTTTTGGTCTTTTCCTTTGTTTCGTTCGGGATCATCATCAACAAGTGGAGTACGTTCGCGCGCGCATCAAGAGATTCCAGGCGGTTCCTGGATGTCTTCCGGAAGAGCCAGAAATTCTCCGAGGTGAACGCGGTCGCGAATCAACTCACCCACTCCCCCCTTGTCGGCATGTTCCAGGCCGGATACCAGGAGATCAACCAGCAGATTCGACCTGCGGGCTCCGCGCCGAGCCAGCGGCCCTCCATCAAGAGCCTGGATGCGGTTTCCCGGGCTTTGGCGCGCGCGGCATCCATCGAGGAGACCCGTCTCGAGAAGCGGCTCAGCTTTCTCGCCAGCACCGCGAGCGTTTCGCCTTTCGTCGGCCTCTTCGGAACGGTGTGGGGCATCATGAATGCCTTTGGCGAGATCGGCCGCCAGGGTTCGGCCAACCTCGCCGTGGTTGCGCCCGGAATCTCCGAAGCCCTGATCACCACCGCCGCCGGCCTCTTTGCCGCCATTCCGGCCGCCCTCTTCTTCAACTACTTCTCGGATCGGCTGAAGGCCCTTTCGGCCACGATGGACGACTTCGCAATGGAGTTCATCAGCATGGTCGAACGGAACTTCACCTAGAGGTCGAGACGGCGCCATGGCGGGACTCACGAGTTCAGGGGACGGAGGAGGCGGAAGCCGATCGGCCGTCTCGGGGTATCAAAGCTTCAGGCGGAAGCGCGCTCATCGCAGCATGGGCGAGATCAACGTCACACCTCTGGTCGACGTGGTTCTCGTTCTGCTCCTCGTCTTCATGGTGACCGCACCCATGATGAGTCAGGGCATCGACATCAATCTGCCCATTGCGAATCAGGTGGACAACCAGCCCGAGGATCGGCTCACCGTCTCCCTCGATGCCTCCGGCCGCGCCTACATCGGCCAGCAGCCACTGGCCCTGCCCCTCCTCGAGGATCGAATCCGCGCTCATATGGCAGGGCGGCCCACCCAGGTCGTTTATTTGCGGGCGGATGAAGCGGCCCGCTACGGCAAGGTCATCGAGGTGGTCGACCTTTTGAAGCGCTGCGGCGTCGAACGTATTGGGTTCGCGTATGAAGTACCCAAGGAGAACCGTTGAACAATCCCGTCCTGCGCGTCCTCGCCTCCCGGCAATCCCTCATCGACGAGGGCTACTCGAAGAGCCTTCTGCTCTCGGGCGCGGCACATGCGACATCGTTCTTCGCGATCCTCATTATCGCCCTGCTGACTCCGAAGGCTCCGATCATTCGCGTTATCGGCGGGTTCGCGGTTCCGCTGCCCCGTGGCGGAGGCGCCCCGAAAGCGGTCGAACCTGCACCCACTGAGACCGAGGCTGCGCCGAGGGTTGAAGCGCCAAAACCTGAACCGAAGGCCGAGGTCAAGGCCCCGGCACCCGCCAGATTAATCAGGCCCGAAACGGCGCCCGTCAAAAAGGCGGGCGTTGCGCCGGTGGACCTGAAGCGCAGCGTCAGGGAACCGAAGACTCAAGAGTCGCGCGAACGGGCTACGGAGAAGATCGCCCGAGCCGAGCCCCCGAAGGCCGCGACCGCCCCAACTCAAGGGCTTGCGCAGGCGGCGAGCGGGCTCGACTTCAGTTCCCCGGACGAAGGCGTCATCGATGGAACGAGCGGTCCCGTGGGGCCGCTTGGCTTCTACCTGGCCGCGGTGAAGAACCGGATCTGGGCCACCTGGGCTCGGCAGATCCGCCCCGACTTCACGGGCAGCGTCAAGGTGGCGTTCACCATCCATCGCGACGGCGCGGTCGATCAGGTGGTGGTGATCGAGTCCTCCGGTTCGGCGGCCCTCGATCGGCTCGCCGAACGCGCCGTCCTCAGCACACCGCTCGGTCCGCTCCCGAACGCCTATGACAAGGAATCCCTGGTGGTCCATGCGAACTTCAAGCCTGTTTCTTAGCGCGGCGGTCACAATCGCCGTCGCCGGCCTCGCCGGTGTCGCGTCGTCGAAGCAGGACCCGCCTCCGATCATCGACATCGGCGGCACGGCGACGCGCGTGGCCATTGCCCCGTGCTCGGTCGCGATGGAGCCGCTGCGCACGTCGTGCGGGGTGGTGCGCGAGGTCCTGAAGACCGATCTCGAGTTCGAGAACTTTCAGTTGATCCCCGAGTCCTTGATGCGTTCGCTTCCCCCCGTGGATCCGAAGCTGCCGAACTACGTCGACTGGAAATCGGTGGGTGCCAACATTCTCGTAACCCTCGAAGCAACCCAAAACGGGACCGACTTCGCGGTGGAGGCGCGCAGCTTCAGCATCGATGGCAAGTCGCCGGTCATGAGCAAGCGTTACGCGGGACGGGTCGAGCCCGGCAACCCGGCGACCTTCCGCGCCTTCGCGCATCAGGCGGCCGAGGACATCCTGAGTCTGGCATCGATTCAGGGCGTCACGCGGACTCGACTGGTCTTCGTGTCCGATCGGGATGCTCCGGTCCGCGGCTCCACGCCCGCGGCGGCGGTCAGGGGGCCGAGGACTACGGCAGCCGTTTCCGGTCCGCCGCCCGCCCGCGGCCGGAAGGAGCTCTACATTTCCGACTACGACGGCTTCAACGTCCGGCGCGTCACCGTGAATCAGAACATCTCGATTCTGCCCGCATGGACGCCGGGGGCCAAGGGGCTCATCTACACCTCCTATCGATCCGGAACCCCGCAGATATTCCTGTCGTGGATATTCGAAGGCCGGGTCGTCCCGAACGTGACCCGCGAATCTCCCGACGCGCAGGCTCTTGCCCCGGTGGTGTCGCCTGACGGCAAGCGGGTCGCCTACAGCGGCGACCGCGGCGGGAACTTCGACATCTGGGTCGCGAACATCGACGGCACCGGTGCTCGGAATCTCACGGGAACTCTCGCGAACGACACCGCTCCTTGTTGGAGCCCGTCGGGCCTCGAGATCGCTTTCACCTCGGGCCGCAGCGGCTCGGCGCAACTGTGGGTGATGGACCACGAGGGATTGAACCTCCGCCGTTTGTCGAGCGTCGGCAACTACAACGACGCGTGCGCCTGGAATCCGTCACGGGAATTCGCGGAGATCGCCTACTCCTCTCGACTCGAGGACGGCGGCTTCGAAATCGCGGTCGCCGATCTCGCCACCGGCCAGGTACGCCAGCTCACCACCGGTCGGGGCAGCTGCGAGTACCCGTCGTGGTCCCCGAGCGGCCGCCATCTCATCTTTTCATGCAATCGGGGCGGAACCTGGCAACTGGCGCAGATCGACCGCATGGGCAGCAGGTTGCGCTCCCTCTCCGTGGGGCCCGGCAACAGCCAGATGGCCGATTGGAGCCAGACCGTTCGCTGACGAACCATTTCGGATGGACCTCAACCGGAGGCCTCAGCCGATATCATTCTTTCATCACCCTTCAAAGGCCAAGAAGACTATGACTCTCGCACTCCGGCACCTTCCCCACCGCATCCTCCTGCTTCCCGTCGCCGTCCTCCTGGCGCTCCCCGCCCCTGCGCGTGCCGACAAGAAGGAGTACCTTGCCCTGAGTCAGCAAATCGCCACCCTTCAGGGCCAGGTGGCCGAGGCCGATCAGGCGCGGGCCGAATCGCTCAAGGAACTGCGCCGGGTCGTCGACCTTCTCACCGAACAGTCGGCCATGATCAGGAAGCTCCAACAGGACCTCAAACTGCAGGATGAGCGGGCCATGGTCGCCAGCAAGGACCAGCAGGACCGCATCTCGGAAATCTCCGACCGGCTGCGCGCGGCCGCGACCGTTCAGGCCGGCCCCGGCTCCTCGGGTCTTCCCTCCGGCTCGCCGACCCCCGGCGCCGGCGGCGCCACGGGGGCGCCTGCCCTCGCGCCCCGCGATCTGTATCAGCAGGCCTACAGCGACTTCGCCCGGAAGAACTACGACCTCTCGATCCAGGGCTTCCTCGAGTATCTCCGCCTGTATCGCGACACCGATCTCGCCGACAATGCTCAATACTGGGTAGGCGAATGTCTTCAGGCCCAGGCCAAGTACGAAGACGCGGTGACCGCATTCAACGCGCTGCTTCGCGACTTCCCGGCCAGCGACAAGATCCCCGACGCCCGGTACAAGAAGGGCGTCGCCCTCGAAGCCCTCGGGCGGAAATCGCAGGCGATCCTCGAGTACCGGTTCGTGGTCGAGCGCTTCCCGAACGCGCCGGCCGCGCGCCTTGCCCGCGAGAAACTCGGCCAGCCCTGAGGCTTCAATTCCCGCCTCGCAATCTCTCTCAAGCTACGACACCAGAAGAACAAGGAAACCCAAGAAAATGGCCTCAGTCAACAAAGTGACGCTCATCGGCAACGTCGGAAAAGATCCCGAAATCCGCTACACCCAGTCGGGTGAACCCATCGCCAACTTCTCGCTTGCCACCTCGGAGAGCTGGACCGACAAGTCCGGCCAGAAGCAGGAAAAGACCGAATGGCACCGCGTCGAGGTGTTCGGAAAAACCGCGCAGGTGGTGCGCGACTACGTCACCAAGGGCAAGCCACTCTACGTCGAGGGCTCGATCAAGTACGACGAATACACCGACAAGGACGGCATCAAGCGAAACGTCACGAAGATCCGGGTCAGCGGCTTCAACTCCCGCATCGTCCTGCTTGGTTCGCGCGGCGACGGCGCTCCGCGTCCCGCCGGCGCCGCCGAGGCGGGCCCCGGTCCGACCGACGATTTCCAGGCCTCGGACGAGGACGTTCCCTTCTAGCCGATTTGGCGCGGGTCGGTGGGATGCCACACACTGGACGCGCCAGAGCCGTCCTGGATTTCACCGACCCTCCAACCTTCTGATCATCGGACTCATTGCCCTTTCTCGCCGCGATCGAGACGCAACCAGCGCCGTTCACCCACACCCAGGGCGAAGTCGCGGCTGCCGTTCTCGCCTGGCTTGAGGCCACTCGCGCGGAGGTCGACCCGCGCGCCGTCGAACGGCTCTTTTCGCGCTCGGGGGTCGGCAGGCGATCATCGCTTAGGTCCCTCTCGGAAGTCTTCGTCGACGCAACCTTCGCAGAGAGAAACGTCATCTACCAGGACGCGATGATCCAGGCGGGGATCGCCTTGTCCCGAAGGGCCCTCACCCGCGCAGGACTGACCAACGTGGATCTCCTGGTGTCGAGTTCATGCACCGGGTTCATGATTCCGGCGGTGGATGCTCATGTCGCGAACGCCCTCCGGCTCGGCCCAAGGCTCGTCCGCCTCCCGGTCACCGAGGCAGGTTGTGCGGGCGGCGCCGTAGCCCTCGCGCGCGCCGGCGACTTCCTCAGGGCTCACCCGCGCGGCGCGGCCCTGGTTCTCGCCGTGGAGTTCTCGTCCCTGACCTTCCAGGCGCGCGATTCCTCCGCCACCAACATGGTGGCGGCCGCTCTCTTCGCAGACGGCGCAGGCGCCGTGGTTCTCCTGGGCGCCGAGCACCCTGACCGCGCTCGCGCCCAGGCCCGGTTCGTCGCGGCCGCGAGCTATTTCCTGACCGATAGCCTGGGCGCCATGGGCTACGACGTGGTGGACACCGGGTACAAGCTCGTTCTCGACAAACGCCTTCCCGATTTCCTCAGGGGTCGACTTCGCCCCATGGTCCTTGAGTTCCTCCAGGAGAACGAGGTGAGCTTCGAGGAACTCTCGGCCTTCGCGATTCACCCGGGCGGGAGGAAGGTGATGGATGTGGCCGAAGAGGAACTCGGGCTCGCCCCTGCCCAACTCGAACCATCGAGGTCCGTGCTCCGCGATCACGGGAACATGAGTTCCGCTACGATTGTCTTCGTGCTGGAGCGCGTACTCGGCGCCCTCTCCCCCGGCGAATACGCTCTGGGTATCGGCTTTGGCCCCGGCTTTGCGATCGAGCTGAGCCTTTGGCACGGCGGCGGCCTCGCCGCACGGTGAGCATCCGCAGGCCCCGGCCGGGGTGACGAGATGAGCACGCTCAAGACCGACGTTCTGGTGATCGGCGGCGGGCCGGCGGGTGCCACCGCGGCGTTCCAGTTGGCGTCTTCGGGCGTCGGAGTCACTCTGGTGGATCGCGCGCGCTTCCCTCGAGAGAAGATCTGCGGAGAAAGTCTGTCCCCCGGAGCGCTCGTCCGCCTGCGAGCCATCGGGATGTGGCCGGCGGGTGGTGACTCAGGAGCGGCATCGGCATTCGCAACGATGCAGGTTCGCGGTATGCAGGTTCGCTCCCCTCGTGGAACGACGTTTTCCGGCAACTACCGGGGAGGACCCGACGGGACCGGCCTCGCGGTACGCCGCACACTTCTCGACCGGGCCCTTCTGGATCAGGCGAGGGCGAGAGGAACGCGCGTTGTCGAAGGCGTCGAAGCGACGCGGGCCGAGGCCATTCCCGGAGGCGCCCTGGTCTTGGCCCGGGACGTGGCGGGAGGAGCGATGCTTCGGTACGAAGCGAAGCGGGTGATCGTGGCGGACGGACGTCGGAGTTTCCTCGCCCGGCAGCTCGGCTTCATCGAGCCCGAGAACCTCAACCATCGGCGACGACGCTTCGCGGTTCGAGCGCACTGCGACGGCATCGCTGGACTCACGGATCTTGCGGAGATGCAGGTGGGCCGGGGAGGCTACTGCGGCGTGGCCCCCCTCTCGGCAACGCAAGCGAACGTCTGCTACGTTCTCTTCACCAACCGTCTTGACATGACTCCGGCCACTATCGAGGGGGACTTCCGTCGACACGTTGAAGGCTTTCCGGATGTGGCCCGCCGACTGGACGGCGCGCGCATCCAGGGCGCCATCAGCGTCATGGGTCCTCTTCGCCTGCGGTCGAAGCGACAGAGGGTCGGCCCCTTCATCGCCTGCGGCGACACCACGGGGTTTCTCGATCCGTTCACGGGAGAGGGCATCGCTCATGCGATCGCCACGGGGATCATGGCGGCCGCCGCCGTGGGCGTCTCCCTCGATGGCCGGACGAGTGCGCTCGAGCAGTATCAGGGGAAGGTACGCGCCCTCCGCAGGCTCAAGGGTGCGTCTGCTCTTCTCCTCTACGGTCTGGTCTCACGCCATTCCCTCGCGAACGCCGCGGCCCTGGTCTTCGCCGGGCTGCCCCGGCTGGGCGATGCGGTGGTTCAGCTTTTCGGAGACCAGATCTGACCGCGATTTTCTTGATTGAATCGAGCAGATCGGAGATAATCCGCGTTCGCGTCTTCAGGCAATCAGCAAAGCCTGAGGATCAGGGGCCCGCTAGCTCAATGGTAGAGCAGAAGACTCTTAATCTTTTGGTTGGAGGTTCGAGTCCTCCGCGGGTCACCAGCCCCCCCTGAGGCCTTTCGAGGCTGCTCCCTGGCCCCTACTGAGCCGGCGCCGCCGGTCCGAAGAGAAAGCGCTCCAT
>Ga0163147_10000196_pt1 | contig 92088 bp, 68 predicted proteins | sample OliLakLV19MP6G1_FD_148597 | JGI IMG/M metagenome (GOLD analysis project Ga0163147, IMG submission 148597) | Freshwater microbial mat bacterial communities from Lake Vanda, McMurdo Dry Valleys, Antarctica- Oligotrophic Lake LV.19.MP6.G1 | ecosystem: Environmental > Aquatic > Freshwater > Lake >... | reverse complement strand
GAAAGGTGTCACCTTCGGGTTTTGGGTCTTCGAGAAAGGTAACCCCTTTTTAGAAAGGTGTCACCTTCGGGTTTTGGGTCTTCGAGAAAGGTAACCCCTTTTTAGAAAGGTGTCACCTTCGGGTTTTGGGTCTTCGAGAAAGGTAACCCCTTTTTGGAAAGGTGTCACCTTCGGGTTTTGGGTCTTCGAGAAAGGTAACCCCTTTTTGGAAAGGTGTCACCTTCGGGTTTTGGGTCTTCGAGAAAGGTAACCCCTTTTTAGAAAGGTGTCACCTTCGGGTTTTGGGTCTTCGAGAAAGGTAACCCCTTTTTAGAAAGGTGTCACCTTCGGGTTTTGGGTCTTCGAGAAAGGTAACCCCTTTTTGGAAAGGTGTCACCTTCGGGTTTTGGGTCTTCGAGAAACCATGTCCCATTTTGGTGGTTTCAAATGGTTTTTTGGAGCCGGGGTTATTGATCATCCTGATCTGCTTTGCGGGAACGCTGAGCGTGGCGCAGGCGCTCAAAGGCAGCCAGTTCATTCAGGTAATCTACTTCCATGTCGGAAGCTTCACGGGCAAAGGAACGTCCATCTATACCGACAACATCGGCCAGAAAAGCCACAAAAGCATTCCAAACCTCGTCTAAAATCTGGAGTAATTTGTCCAACCAGGAAGGAAAGCTCCAGCCCAGAATGTCGCAAAGAATTTGAAGCAACTCCTTGATCACCTTTTTGATTTCCTGAAACCAACGGATCAGCCATTGCAGAAATTTTTTTCCGAAATTCCCTCTTGTTAAGATGCTTTTTGCGGTTTCTGTACCACGTTGGGCCATGTTGTGGCCATCCTGGGTGCGTAAAAATTTCCGCATTTCCTCTTGTTGCACCGGGCTTATCTTTTCGTGATTTTCCCGAATAAACAAATGCACCTTTTTCAATTGATCGTTCAGCGTGGCTGCCATTGTTTCGGCTAATGTTCTGTTCTCGTCACCAGGAGAAGCCCCAACAATGCCTTGACTAACCTCGCTTAGAAAGGTTTCAAAAGAATTGAGCAACGCATCAAGGGTGATTTCCTGATCGAAATTTTGAGATTTTGGGCTCATTTGAAATCGTGTTTTTTGAGTTTTGCCTACTCTTTCCAGACTTTTCGGCATCCGCCTTTTCCAGCTTTAGCATACTGGATTTAACCGTGGGTGTTTGCTCTATTTTTAGAAAGGATGGTGTTCTCTTATAATAAGTACAGGGTTAGCAGCTTGTGACAAACCGGTTAAAAATATTTTAGCCGGTTTGTCACCCAATCGCCGCTACTGCTTCACAAACCGCTCCCCAGTCCCAAGCCGTTTCCCATTCACATCTACAAGGCTCAACAAATACAAGCCGGCAGGTAAATCTTCCAGGTTTAGGTTCATGTCAGGGGAATCAACCGGGAATACACGCAGGATTTTCCCTTCCACAGAACTGATCTGAATCACATTCCCCGGCACATCGAATTCTTGGGGCAGGGAGACCGTGAATTGTCCGGTACCGGGATTTGGGAAAATGCCCAATGACTGGGCTTGTCCTTCGTTTTCGGGCGGAGCAGCATAGTAGTTGGCCGAAACGGTGCCGCAATATTTCCGCATCTCGCAAGTGCTGCCGTCGGGAAGGGTGCGCGTGACGATCATGCACACGAAATACGTGCCGGAACTCGCGTAGGTATGCCAGATGGGGTCTTTTCCGGAAGAAACATTAGCTGTGCCATCGCCCCAGCCCCAGGTGACTTTATCGCAGGGCGTCAGGCTATTGGGGGTAAAAAGCACCTGATTCCCGTAATACGCCGTCTGAGAAAAGCCATTATTTACATCGCAAACCAGGTCGTCGCAGGAGCAGGGCGCTTCAAAACAAGGCATCGAGAAGGATTTGGAATACCAGGTGCCCCAGCAGGAGGATTCGTCGCTTTGCAGGCATTCGACTAAATAACAAACCGACTGTTGTCCGCAGAGAAATGTATAATCGAGGGGTTGATTGCCGTAAGTCACTTGGTCAATGGAGCCGTCGCAGTTCACATCCCAACTGATTTTTACCGAATACGCTCCAAAATCGGGCAAAGGATAAAAAGTCACGGTGCCTCCCGGGCTGCCCCAGTTGCTCATGTCTACAGCGACATTGATGTTGCTGGAAGACAGGTGCTGGGCGCAATCGTTGCAGCCTGAACCCACTCCAAATTGGATCATTTGAGCCAATTTCACCCGGCAAACCTTGCCGTCGGGTCGCATGCGCTCAATGGTCAGGGTGACCAAATAGCTGCCCGGACTTGCATAGCCGTGGCCAATACAAGGTTCTGACCCCCACCAGGTGCCGATACTGCCGTCACCGAGGTTCCAGATCAGTAAATCCATGGGATGAACGCCCGCAGGCGCGCAGAACACACTGGTGCTGGGATCGTAAGTGAAAGCCGCATCAAACAGGGTGTTTTGAAGGTCATCGCAACAGTAGGGATCGTCCAGGGTCGTTTTAAAAATCGTGCCGTCCAAACCGCAGGAAATAGCCGTATTTGCAGCAGTCAAAAACAGGCGGTATTGGCGACTGGTGGTTCCGACATCGAAGGTTTCGGGGGTCCAGGTATTGCCGCCATCGGTTGTTTTCAGGATGAGACCAATATTGCCGCCCACATCGCCGCCGACCGCAAAACCAGCGTTCGCGTCCCGGAATTTGACATCCGACAGGAAAACGTTGGTTCCGCTGTTTTGCGCAACCCACGAACTGCCCGCGTCGGTCGTTTTCAGGATGACGCCATCCCACCCGACGACATACCCCGTATTGGCATCGGTAAACACAATCGAATTCAAGTGGCCGTTGGATACTTGCTGGATGCTCCAGCTAAAACCGCCGTCGAAGGTGCGAAGGAGGTTGCCGTTAAAATCCGAGGCATAGCCCGTATTGGCATCGGTAAAATAAACACCGTAAATGGCTTGCGAATTGCCTGTGGGCGGCAAGGCGTTCCAGGTGGCACCGCCATCGGTCGTTTTCAGGAGGACATCCTGACCCGGGTAGCCGCCAGCAATGAACCCGGTTTGGGCGTCCAAAAACCAGACAACCCTGAAATGGCCTACAATAGGCGGAGTAATAACGTTCCAGGAATCCCCGCCGTCGCTCGTTTGCCGAATCAGGCCGTTGTCGCCAACCGCAAATCCATTGAGTACATCGGTAAAAAAGACGGAATAAAACGCGTCGGAAGTCTGGCTGGGCAGGGGCGCGCCCCAGTTGGTGCCGCCGTCGGTTGTTTTTAAAATGGTTCCGTTGGTCCCCACCACATAGCCGGTGTTTTCATCGGGAAAATGGACGCTCAGCAAGTGGCTGTTGACGCCGCTTGCTACGGCAGTCCAGGGCTGTGCAAGGGTGGAAAACGATGCTGTGCAAAGCAATAACAGGGTTAAAAGGGGAAATGAAAATAGCCTAATCATCGTGTTGTTTGAATTTTGAGTGTTTGGAATGTTTGTCTCTTTTCCAATAAGTAGGCCTTAACACCCCTTGTGACAAAACCGCCTTAAATTTTTCTCCCTCGTCACATCCGCCCTGAAATCTGCTTATTAATATGAATAGTCCTTGCGTTTTTCTATTTTTGGCGGAAGCCTTTAAAGCATGAGCGCAAGACCAACACCAGTGAATAAAAACTTTGGGTTGTCGGAAGCCGAGTTCAAGCGATTGCAGGACGCCCTGAAACAAGGGAACCAACAGTTGTTTGAGCAAATTTTCCTTAGCCATTTCGAGCGTTGCCGTTCGCTGCTGGTCGTTAAATACGGAGCCAGACAGAACGACGCGTACGATGTTGTGATGTGGAGTCTTGTACAATTCCGGCATTTGTTGCTGGCGGGGAAGGTAGCTTACGGCAACCTGGAAGCCTATTTTATGCGCATTGCCGTTTCCAAATACCTGAGGGATCAAAACTCTGGTAAAGAAATCCCCACCGAAACACTGCCGGAAGAATTAGATTTCCCAACCCATTACTTAGAAGACGAAGAAACTTTGGCCGTTTTGGCAAAAGCCTGGAGCAAGCTCGGCGATATTTGCCGGAAACTGCTTCAGGGATTTTATTACGATAAACTCGACCTACGATCCATCACAGCCCTGATCGGCGATTCTTCGGAAGCCAACACCCGGCAACGCAAGGTTCGTTGTATCAAGGAGTTGAGAAAATTGTTTTTTGAGTTGGAATAATACAACCCGATACCGAATTAAATAAGCAACGTATCCATGAAAGCACCATTACGCGAACAACTCAGAGCGCAATCGCTGCCCGAAGATGAACTGTCGGAAGCGGAACAGCAATTGCTGCGCGCCGTGCTTGATGAGGAGATGCAGGCCAAGTGGGCGCAGGCTTTGGCTGAAAAAGGCGTACACCGGGAAGCCACTCAAGTGCGTTTGCGCAGGCTGCGCCCCCTGTTGGCCATTGCGGCAAGCATGCTAGTATTAGCCGTAGCTGCCTGGTGGTTGTGGCATGCCAGCCAGCCCGATGCTCAAGAATTGGCTTTCGATGAAATAGCACAACTGTCTGCCCCAATCGGCAATTTTCAAAGAGGTAAAAACAACGAAACGGACTCTCTGCGCAGCGCCACCTACACCGCTTATGCGCGGGGCGATTTCCAGTCGGCACTCAATGGGTTCATTGCCTTAATCGAAAAGGACAGCGCAACAATAGAGGATTACGTCTTGGCAGGTTTTTGTGCCCTGAAAAGCTCAAATCCTGATTTAAATGCGGCGCTCAGGTATTTCCTCGAAGCCCGCAAGCTCGACTCGGGCGGATATGCCGAGGACATTCGTTGGTATCTGGGTCTGACCTACGCCGGGTTAAATGAAAAGGAAAAGGCGCTAGAGGAATTGCGCGCCGAGGCAAGTGGTGGCCGGAAAGCAGAGGCGGCCAGAAAGTTGATAAAAGCCCTTCAGTAACCCCACCCAACCGCTACAACAATTCAACCTTCCCTTTCAACAACTCATCCGTTTTTTGCGCACACGCCGCGCCCCGGGGAAGTATTTTTGGATCATCGGATTTGTCAGCGAGCTTATCAGTTGGCCAATTGACAAGCTTTCACAAACCGGCTTTCTTTGATCTAAAAATACACTCGAAATGAAACGCATGCTCTTACTTCCCATCCTGCTTATGACTGCATTTTCGCACCTGTTTGCGCAAACGCAGACCGTTAAAGGACAAATCACCGACAAACAATCTGAAATGCCGCTCATCGGCGCCACCATCATCTGGCTGGGGGATGTTGCTCAAACTGGTGCCGTGACAGACGTGGACGGCTATTTTTTCCTGGAGAATATCCCTGTTGGGCGCCACGCATTCCAGGTCAGCTACATTGGCTACAGCAGCCTCACCATTCCCAATGTGGTGGTTACCGCAGGGAAAGAAGTGGTGCTCAACCTCGCACTTGAAGAGAGCATCACCAAATTGGATGAAGTCGTGGTCACCGCTTCTGCAGAAAAAGACAAAGCGCAAAACGACTTAGCCACCATTAGCGCCCGGCAGTTCAGTTTGGAAGAAGTGAACCGCTATTCCGGCGGACGCAGCGATGTGGCTCGTTTGGCGGGCAACTTTGCCGGCGTAAGCACGCCCGACGACAGCCGCAACGACATTGTGATCCGCGGCAATTCCCCAACCGGCGTGCTTTGGCGCATCGAAGGTATTCCAATTCCCAATCCCAACCACTTTGCCACGTTTGGTACCACCGGCGGCCCGGTGAGCGCCCTGAATCCCAATATGTTGCGCAACTCCGATTTCCTCACCTCTGCATTTCCGGCTGAATACGGCAATGCCTTAGCTGGCGTGTTCGACCTTGGCTTTCGAAGCGGCAACCGCGACAACCATGAATATACCGTGCAATTGGGTGCCGTCAGCGGCCTGGAAGCCATGGCAGAAGGCCCGTTGGGGGGCGGTTCGTATGCCGTAGCGGGCGTTACTCCTTTGTGGGCATCGCCAAAGACGCAGGTTTGCCTATCGGAACGAATGCTACACCGGATTATCAGGACATTGCATTCAAGTTGGATTTTGCGAACGGCAAGGCCGGGAAATTCACCCTGTTTGGCATCGGCGGCCTCAGCGACATCGCTTTTCTGCACGATGAAATTGATGAAACGGATCTGTTCGCCGCGCCAAATGAAGACGCCTACGCAAAAAGCCGTTTTGGCATCCTCGGCCTGCGCCACAACCTGATTTTGGACGAAACGGCTTACCTGAGCACCGTGGTGGCGGCTTCTACCTCACAAAACAAATTTGACAGCGATGAATATTTTGACCAGGGCACGGACTCGGAAAGACTGCTCCGCGTCACGATGGTGGACAACAAAGAATACCGGCTTTCCCTTTCCAGCTTTCTGAATAAAAAATTCAGTGCGCGTTTTACCGGCCGGGCGGGCATTTTGGCAGAAGGCGACGAGGTGGAATTAGTAGCTGCGCTGGAAAAATTTGAAGGCCTTTTCGGCAAAACGGAAAAACCGACCCTGGAAATGGACGCCATTCAGGCCCTGTTGAAATCAATGGCGCAACCGGAGTATTCCAGCCGGTTCGTAATCAAATCGAGCCAGGGGCTGACCTACATCTCCGTGCCCGAAATTGCCTGGTTTTTATCGGAAGGCGGCCTGACCTACTTAGTTTCCAAAGGCAATAAAAAACACCACCTCGACTACACCCTTGAACAATTGGAAGACCTGCTCGATCCAAAATCCTTCTTCCGCATCAACCGCAAAATGATCGTCGGCATCGAGTCGGTCCAAAAAGTCTCCGACTATTTCAACAGCCGCCTAAAAATTACCCTCCAGCCTGCTTCCGGCAACGAAGATTCGATTGTCAGCCGGGAACGGGTGAAGGCGTTTAGGGGGTGGTTGGGCGCGTGATGTCGCGCCCTACCGTTCTCCCAACTTCCCCGACGTATTCTGGAACGTATTTTCGCCGCACTTCAGGAAATTGACATAGCTTTCTACGCCTTCCTGATAGCCACGCGGGGCAGCCAGGACGCGCTCGTCGGGCGACATCATTACGTAGAGCGGTTGGGAGTTTTGCTCAAAATTCACGATCTGAAAATCTGCCCACTTGTTGCCGACGTTGCGGATTTTCGTTTGCTGCAGTTTCGAGATCAGGATTTCAGGCAGCGGCTTGCGATCGTCCACGTATAAAGAAATCAGCACGAAGTCTTTCGCCAATTTGTTCCAAACATCCGTTTCCACCCAGATATGTTCTTCCGTTTTGCGACAATTCACGCAGCCGTAGCCTGTGAAATCGAGCAGTACGGGTCGGTTCACTTCTTTGGCGTAAGCCATGCCTTCGTAATAATCCTTGAAGCAATCTAAGTTATTGGCACATTTGGAAAACGAAGGGTAGCGCGCCTTGATGGCCGGATCTACGTCGGTTTGCGTCAGGAAAAAATTGTACTGCGCAGGCGGTGCCAATCCGCTCATCAAGCTCAGGGAGCCATAAGACTCCGTTTTGTTGTCAATCATGAAACCGGAGGCTAAATAGGCCGTCAATACGAGCGACAAGGTGGCTATAATGCCGCGCGCCGGCGACAGTTTTTTCATCGGGCTGTCGTGCGGGAAACGGATGAGGCCAAACAAATAAGCGGTCATCGCGCCAAAAATCAGCACCCAAAGCCCCATGAAAACTTCGTAAGGCAGGATGTTCCAGTGCATCGTCATATCGGCAACCGACAGGAATTTCAGTGCCAGCGCCAATTCGAGGAAACCAAGTACCACTTTCACGGAGTTCATCCAGCTACCAGAGCGGGGCAGCGACTGCAACCACGCCGGGAAAGCGGCGAACAGCGCAAACGGGATGGCCAAAGCCGTCGAAAACCCGAGCATCACGGTGAAAGGCCCCATCGTGCTGGTGGCCGACTGCACAATGGCCGAACCGATGATGGGGCCGGTGCAGGAAAACGAAACAAGCGCCAGCGTAAACGCCATAAAGAACGTGCCCAAAAAACCGCCTTTTTCCGCCAGCGCATCGCTTTTGGTAGACCAGGAACTGGGCAGTGTGATTTCGTAATAACCAAAAAAGGAAAAGGCAAAAGCTAAGAATATTACAAAGAACAGCGTGTTGGCGATCCAGTTGGTGGACAGTTCATTGAGTGCCGTAGCGCCAAAAACAGCCGTGATGAGCAGGCCGATGGCGACGTATATCGCGATGATGGAAAAGCCGTAAAGCAAGGCATTGCGCAGGCCGCTTTTGCGGTCTTTGCTGCTTTTGGTAAAAAAGCTCACCGTTAGCGGGATCATGGGAAAAACGCAGGGCGTCAGCAGCGCCAACAACCCGCCGATGAAGCCGAGCAGGAAAGTCCACATCAAATTCTGACCGCGGGCAACGGCTTCTTCGCCACAGTTACCCACCGGCGTTTTGTAGGTTTCAAGGATGGTGGGAACCGTCTGGTCAATCACTTTTCCGTTGCCGGAATCCACAATCACCGGGCCGGCTGCAGCAGCCATTCCAGTGGAAAGATTAAAATTAAAATCTATGGTTTCCGGTGCCAGACACCTTACGTCGTTGCAAGCCATGAACTCCAGATTGCCAACAACCGGCTTGGAGGGATCGGAAACTTGTACGCGTTGGGTGAAAATAGCCGGGCTTTCGATGAACTTGCTAACCTGGGTTTTAAAAAACGGGTCAATCCCCGATTTCTTTTTGCCTTCTTCTTTTATGGGACCAACGAGCACGTAGCCGTCGGATTTTTCAAACAGAAAAGACGTCGGCACCGGGCCGTTAGGCGCCACATCCTGGGCATAAACCGTCCAGCCTTTTTCTATATCGGCAATCAGGCGCAGGTCGTATTCCGTGTCGCTGATTTTTTTGGATTCAAAGCGCCATTTCACGGGTTGTTCAACGCCTGAAGGTTCAAAAGCCTTTTCGGCCATTTCCGTTTTCACTTCGCCGAAAGGCGATTTTATTTCTGTTTTGGGCTGCGCATCGCCCGTTTTTTTGGTCGGTTCGGTTTGTTTATCGGGCGCTGCCTTTTGAGTGGCGTTCATGGTGGATTTCAGCTCGAAGCGGTAATCTATATCCGTTGGGGGCAAGCATTGCTCATCGTCGCAGGTCATGAAAGTCAGGTAGCCAACGATCGGTTTTTTTAGATCGCTTGCTTTCACCCGTTGCGTAAAGGTGACTTTTTTGGCGTATTTCACCACCTGCATGTCAAAAATAGCATCGTGGCCTGCCTTTTTATTGGCGCTTTCTTCTTTGGCTTTGCCAATCAGTTGAAAGTGGTCGCCCGTTTCGAAGTTAAAAGAAGTGGGAATGGGGCCGCCATCATCCAGAAACTGGGAGTAAACATACCAGCCGCTGTTGATGGTTGCGGTGAACACGAGGTCGAATTCCTGCGCACTGACCTGGTTGTAGGACATATCCCATTTAACAGGGTTTTTGATCTGGGCATAAACGGCGGATTGCAAAATCATCAAGCCGAAGAACAACCACATTTTCATGGTCTTATGATTTTCACTGAGATGAGAAAAAACTGAACTCTTGTAATGCTTAAAACACAAAAGTAGCGCTTACGGATCAGCCCTGACTATCCAATAGGAAGGTTTAAGATATTTTTAAGATGGAAAGTTGACTTTCCGGCAAATTCCGGCACTATCTTAAGGAAAATAACTGCAAAACCCCGTCGCTGAGAACAAACAAATGCCCCCGCTGCACCTGAAACCTTGCCTCCGACCCGAACGATCGGGGAAGCGGAAGGACGCCGGATTGCGAAATGCGGGGGTCGTGTTGCCACAGGGCACCTTCTTTTTGATAATAAATCACCCCGTCTTCGTGGAGCATTTGGAATTCAGCGATTTCCGGCAAGGCAATGGTGACATGGTATTGGCCGATGGCGTCGAATACAATGATGCCGCGCGCGGGATCGGAAAGGTAGATCAGGTTGCCCCGATCCAGCAAACACGAGGGTTGCAGGGAGTAACCCAGCACTTGCATCAGGTTATCGCTTTGTACCAGCACGACGCCGTCGGCGCCAATTTTTTTAAGCCGTTGGTCGGCGGCATCGTAGAGCCAAAGTTGGTTGTCGGCGGAAGTCGCCACCACGGGCACGCTCAAAAAGCCGAAAGACAGCAGGCTCCACTCCCCGGTTTTGTTTAGGGTGCGGTCGAGTGTAAGGGCAGTTTGGTAATCGGGGTAGTAAAGTAACAGGTTGAACGGATTGGAAGCATCTACCCGGGCCAGCATCCCCAGCCGGCGGTTGTTGTAGCGAAACTGCTCGACGCCATCCGGGCCGTATTTGATGAGTTCCTGCGATGGGGTGAGGAGGTAGCTTTGCAGCAGGTGGTCGGTGAAAAAAAATTGGACATCAGGCGCAGGAATGGCCCATTTTTGTAACCACACGCTGTCCGTTTGCGCAGGCACCATCAGGGTTGTCCCGAGCAGAATGGCCCAAAAACCGAGGTGTTTTACGATAAAAACCAAATTCCTCATTGTACGTTAAAGAACATTGAATCGCACTATTTTATTTTTCATTAGCCGGATTATCGCTTTTCGCTTATTTTTGCAGCGTTTTTCAAAAAGGACAGACATGAACGACGATCAGTTTAAATTGGAAGAGGCTTATAATGAAAAAGGAGAGAAGATAAGCCCCGTGTTATCGCCAGGAAAAAAGAACTTCCTCATAGATATTGACGGCACCATTTGCGACGACATTCCCAACGAGGAACCGGAGCGGATGCTGACTTGCCTTCCCTACCCCGATGCGCTCAAAATCATCAACAAATGGTTTGACGACGGGCATCTCATTACCTTCTTTACCTCCCGCACCGACGCGCACCGCGAAATCACGGAGGAATGGCTCCAGAAGCACGGCTTCCGCTACCACGGATTGCTGCTGAACAAACCGCGCGGCGGCAATTACCACTGGATTGACAACCACATTGTAAAGGCCACGCGTTTCAAGGGGAAATTTACGGATCTCGTGGTGCAAACCCATGAAATTGAGGTGTTTAAACCGTAGGGGTTCTAAACTTTGCGTTTCAAAACATCCGCAAGCGCAGCTTCCAAGTCAGGAAACTGAAATGCAAATCCCGTAGCCAATGTCTTTTTTGCCGATACCCGCTGGCCAGTCAGCACCACATCGGCCATTTCGCCCATCGCCAAACGCAGGGCAAACGTAGGTGCGGGCAACAATAGGGACGGGCCGCTCCATGCTTTGCCCAGAGTGGTTGCAAACTGATGGTTCGTAACCGGGTTGGGCGCTACGGCGTTGTAAATGCCGTTCATTTCTTTGTTTTCGATGGCGTGAATAAACAGGCGGCACACGTCGTCAATATGGATCCAGGAATACCACTGGCTTCCGTCGCCGAAGTACGTATTCACACCAACCCGCAAAGGGAGCAGCATTTTTTCGAGCGCCCCGCCCTGGGAAGACAACACGATGCCGATTCGGAACCCCACGGTTCGAATACCGGATGTTGAAACGCCCTGGATGGCTTTTTCCCAGGCTACGCAACTTTCCGGCAAAAAACCTTTGCCCGGAGGCGCTGTTTCGTCCATGATCTGATCGCCGGAATCGCCATAATAGCCAACGGCTGCCGCCGAAAGATAAACCTCCGCTTTTCCGACATTTTTCAATGCCTTGAGCAGCGTATACGCGCTTTGCACCCGGCTATCTATGATCAGTTGCTTACGCGCTGTTGTCCAGCGCGCGTCGGCAATGCCAGCTCCGGCTAAATTGATGACAACGTCGGCGCGTGCGATGGCGCTTTCGTCTATCACCCCTTTGGCCGGATCCCAGATCAGGGTTGGAAATGCAGCCTTCGGGTCGGCGCGGCGACTCAGGTGCAGCACTTCGTGTCCCTGCTCCTTCAGCAAGGTACTCAGGCGTTTGCCGAGCAGGCCGGTGCCTCCGGCAATGAGGATGGTTGACATGGTCATTTCATATTTAGTGTTTGTCCATTTAGTCCGGTGTCTGAACTTTAGCGTTCGAAAGCAAGGCGTGCGAAGACCCCAAAAACGGGAGTTTACTCGCGTAAATGATTATAACGCAGCTATCGGATATTTAGTCGGTGTCTGTTCCTTAACGTCTGTCTCATAAGGCAGGTGCCGTCTAAAATTCCACAATAAACCCCAAAGTCGGTACGAAAGAAGGGTCATTGTTGTCCAGAATCAGCGGAATGGCATTGGAGCCATCAGGCAGTAAAGCTTGCCCGTCTGTTGTCGCAAAGCCGGAATTATCAGTGGTGCGCTGGAAGGTGTACTGCGGATAAGCTGGGCTTGGAAACCGAAAAGCATTCGTTATGTCTATATATAAATCAAGCGTCCACCGTTTAAAGTTGAATTTTTTATCTACCCGAAAATCAAACTGCTGGAAAATGTCCAACCGCCCGGTGTTCAGTTGTGTAAAATCGAGCAAGCCCACCCCAAGTGCTGCGTAGTTGCGTTGAGAAGCAGCAAGATCGAATGGCGTAAACGGCGCGCCACCCTGGAAGCGGTATTTCAGACCAATTTCCCAGTTGCCTTTGATTTTTATCCCCAATTGTGCCGACAACAAATGGCGGGTATCCCAGGCCGAGGGTTGAAATTTGCCGTCTGTTCCGCTAAATTCTGATTGAAAAAGCGTGTAGGAAAATACAGCGAACAACCCCTTACTCAAGGTTTGTTGAAAGAAAAACTCCAGACCATAAGAACGACCCTGGCCGGTACTGAGTACCGCTTCATTGCCGATCGCGCCAAAATCACCACCCTGGTTGGCCAACGAAATGCCGTCGCGCACCGAAACCGGGTAATTGGAATACACTTTATAAAAGCCTTCCAAGGTAACGCGCGAACGTTCTGTCGGCAAGTATTCTAAGCCCGCTACATAGTGATCCGAAATAATGTATTCATTGTTTTTGTTGACAAACGCGCCGTTTTCATCGCGAAAACCGAGTACAGTGTAAATCGGAATTTTGGCATAGCGCCCAACAGCAGCATTAATATTCCATTTTTTCGCCAGCGCATAAGCAGCGGAAAACCGCGGAGACAACGTTTTTAGCGGGTTGTCGCCCGTGTCAGTAAACGTATTGATATCAGTGCGCAAACCAGCGGAAAGCGAGAGCCGATCGTTCAGAAAACGCTTGGATACCTGTGCGAAAAAGCCAAATCGAAAAAAATCAATTTTGCTGTTGGCCTGGATGATCACAGCGGGCTGGAGGACGTTGCCGACCGTATCCCGGATTTCTCTGCGCAGGCGATTGAACAGATCGTTGCTGAACCGGACGTACTGCGCCATGCCGCCGTAGGAAAACTTCCAGTTGTTGACGTATTTGTTCACCTCTACGCGCAGTTTGTTTTCTGCTTCCTGCGAACGAACACGCAAAGCGCGCGCCGATTCGTCGCCGGTGCGGCCGTCTTCAAATTTGTCTAAGGCGTTGTCGAACATGTTCCGGCTCAGCGTCACATTCACAAAGCCATTGTTGACCAGGCGCTTGAGCGCAAACCCTACGGTATAGTTCCATTGTTCAATGCTCGGTTGCGAGCGCAGGATGTATTCTTTGTCGGGCGTGGTTTCGCGGGGCACCGCAAAGCCAAATTCGTCTATGGCGCCGATACCGATGGCCGTCAGCGTCGTTTTTGCGTTGATTTTATGGGTCACTTTATACTGAAAATCCCAGTAATTGGGGCGGATGGGCAAATCAATGACCTGAAATAAAAACTGGAGGTAAGAACGCCGCGCCGAAGCTAAAAAGGTGGTATTGCGCGAGCCAAGCGGGCCTTCCAGCGTCGTGGCAAATTCGGTGCCGCTCAGGCGCACATTGCCGCTCAGGCGCTCCGGGTTGCCTTCTTTTTGTTTGAACTGAAAAACGGACGACAGGGCGTTGTCGTAGTGGGCGCTGAAGCTGCTGGTATTGATCTGCACGTCCTCAATAAGCGAAACGTTCAGAATGCCCGCAGGGCCGCCCGCACTTCCCTGGGTGGCAAAGTGGTTGATGACCGGCACTTCGACACCATCTAAATAATACACATTTTCATTGGGTGCCCCGCCGCGGATAATGATGTCGTTGCGGAAGCCGCCCACGGAGCCGGCCGTTCCGCCCACACCGGGCAGTGCCTGGATGACCCGCGAAATGTCGAAATTGCCGCCGGGATTGCTTTTGATCTCTTCCGCAGAAAGGCGTTGCAGGGAGTTGGGGCTTTCCGCCGTGCGCACCTGCACCGATTTGTTCACGCTCACCACCACTTCGCCGAGTTCCGTAGCACCGCCTTCTGTCAATTCAAAAGTAATGTTGTTGTCGTTGCCGGAAGTAACTACGATATTCGGTTTGTTACTTTCTTCATAACCGATATAGGTACAGGTCAGGTTGTAACTGCCCGGCGGGATGTTTTCGATCCGGTAATTGCCTTCTGCATCGGTGGAGGCACCAAGTTCTGTGCCATTGAGGATGACATTGGCGCCAATTAAGGCTTCCTGGGTGTTTTTGTCCTTAACCGTGCCGTAAATGGTGCCGCTGCGCTGGCCAAACAGCGAAAACGCAGAGAGGGCTAAAATTGCTGTAAGTGTGAATTTCCACATGAATTGATGTATTGCTATTCCAAAAAGATACTGCTTTGGAGCCAGTGTGTTCGTATCTCTAAAGGAAAATAGCCGAAAATTGTTTTGAAAAAACTGAAGTTACTCCTTGACCATTTTTTTCAAACAGAGCAATTGATTGCGCTCATTTTCCATCAATAAAAAATACAGACCCGGACTGAGGGCTTTCAGACTGATGGTCAATGGCGCACTGGCTCCCGTCAGGTTCAGCACTACCCGCCCGTTGAGGTCTATCACCTGGAGCTTGAAGTTTATTAATTCCCCAGTGATGGTCACGTAATCCGACGTGGGATTGGGGTAAAGCCCAATCGAAGCACCAGTCAGCTCCACGTTGCCCGAAATCGGCACAAATTCGTAGCAGCCGATGTCGAAAGCGGTGCCGAGTGGGCGAAGCATACCGTCCAGGTCAACCGGCACGAAAGGGCTTACCAGGGGAGTGCCTGCGTCTATGGCCTGCGAATTGGTGATGAGGTGGTAGTCGCCGTTGGCCGGGTCTTCAAAAATATCCGGGAGCGGGTCAGCAAGTTGCGAATGGGTGTCGAAGCCCAATGCCTGCCACTGCGCCAGCGGAATGGCAGAGCCGTCGCCGGAAGCGCTCATTTTGTTGTGCAGGATATTGTAATCGCTGGCAAACTGCGAGGGGTTATCCACCGCGATGGAACCCCGCCAGGCATGGAAATTCAGGATGACGTTGTTGTAAATCTGTGTTCCTAAGTTGGAGGCGTCCCGCACCAAAATACCCCAGCGGCCATCAGACGGCACGATGATGGTATTGTTGAAAATCTTCGCGCCCTGTGTCGAAATTGCCCCGTCCTGTTGGAACAGCGCAATGCCTTGCCCATTATGGTTGTTGAAAATTAAATTATTGAAGATGACAGGATTAAGCACGCCGTCCATGTTGATGCCGGCGGCTTGCCCGTTGTCGTGCAGGATGTTTCCATAAACCAGCGCGTCGGAGATGATGCCATCGCCCCCCGAGGAGAGGTCGCCATTGAAATGGATGCCGATGTTGTTGTTCCCATAGCAAGTGTTGAAACGCACGATGGGTCGGTCGGAACTGTTTGAGACGTAGATGCCGTGTTCATCCACGGAATTGGTGCAAACGTTGTTTTCAATCAAAATATCATCGGTGAAGCCCGTGAAAATTCCCCGCTCTGCATTGCCGTCGCAACTGCAATTTCTGACCACACAAAAATCGGAAGTGACCACCCGGACGCCGTTTCCATTGCCTGCCATGCCGTTTACGATGAAGCCGTCCACCGTCACGTAGTCCGCATTTTCGATGTTGATGCCGTCGCTGCGGATGGGGCCGCTTTGGTTGATGAGCACATTGACGCCCAATGTCAGGAAAACGACCCGGTTGGCGGCAGTCCCGTTTTTATTGCGGAAATCGAAACCGGCGTAAGTGCCGTTTGCCACCAACACGGTGTCACCCGCCAAGGCCGCATCAGCTCCTTTCTGGATGGTGAGGAAGGCTTGGGCAAGGGAAAGTCCGGAGTTGGCATTGTTGCCGGCGTTGGAGACGTAGTACGTAGCAGCGACAAGGGGGTTGCCGGTCAGGAGGAGCAGGGCAATGAGTGAACGAGTAAGGTGGCGCATGTCAATTCATTTTTGGGAGTAACTATTTACCATATAGGACTGTCGAGTAATCAAGTATTAATATCCTATTGACAACGCTCAAAAATAGCCGATAATTGTCATTAGAACCATAGCCAGGGCCTTCAACCTGGCAAATACCCGGAAATAAACTTTAAATAACCCGGCCTGCCCCCCTCTTTGCGCCAGAAGCGGGTAGACTCTTCCAAGCGTTTAAAAAACAGGGCGTAGAAGGCTTCCAGGTTGGGAATGGGAGCGCCGCCGGGCTGTATTTCCTCGTTCAAAATGTACTCGTCATCTATGCCGAATTCTTCCCGGGCGTCTAAGGCTTGCAGGAGGGCTTCGATGAGTGCCTGCTTCACAGTTCTGGAAGAACTGGGATCATATAGCTCCTTGCCTTTGGATAATTTTTGGAAAAAATCTTTGAACAGCTTGTAGATTTCTTCTACTTCTTTGTCATGAAGTTGGGGATATGCCTTGTAGGTGACAACGACAGTCTGTTCTATCGAAAAAAGACAAGACATCAAATACTCAGGAGGGGAATTTGAGCGTGACATGGTGTGCGATCTGTTGGTTGATGTTGAAAAATCAGGTTACGTCGCCAAGTTAAAAAAAAATGCTGACTTCGCTTAGGAGTACCCTGATCTAACCTTTGTTCACAAAGAAAATGAAGATATAAAATTTGCCCTTGATGTCAAAACGACTTTCAGACGGAACGACAAAACCGCTGGCTTTACTCTCGGTGTCTGTCTTTATAGTCCGGTAGCTGCGTTGTACTCGACCCCCTATTCACCTTCAACTACTTCGTGGTAATCGTTTGCTAAGTTGACGACATTAGACTCGAAGTCAAACCCTCACTTACCCGTTTTTGGGGTCTTCGCACGCCTTGCTGCCGAACGCTAAAGAACAGACACCGACTAAATTGACGGACTAATTAGCTTTTTCAATAATTTTTTCTGCCACATTTTTAAAGTCTTCGTATGCCCTTCTGACCGCTTCTAAATGTGCGCCAATAGCACCATCCGCAGGTTTTAAAAAGAAAATAGGCTTATTTACTTCCATCCCCATAGGCATCAGACTGCGGTAATGTTTAAGAAGAGCCAGACAATTGACATCCTTTTCGATATCCGTGCCGGAGGACTCTTCGCCTAAAATAGCTGTTTGGTAAATTGCAGGAATTCTTTCCGCCCATTGGAAATAAGCTTTGACCGGCCGACTTTCCTTTATGCCATGCTGAGAAACAATGTAGCCGATGGGCTTCATAATGCCTGGAGGCAAAAAGATTGAAGGTTCCGGGTTCCGATCAGACCGGTCACGCCATTCCTGACGCCATTCCTTTAGTGTTTTGCCAACGTTTGACATGCCTTGCACAGAAAATAGGTTACGGGCACAACAACATAATCTGCCGATATAAGAGCCGCCCTATTGATGGCGCCAAGATTAGGGCCAATGTCTATTAAAATGAAATCTGCATTTACTTTTTCACCCGCATTTTTCATAATTCGATAAAATGAAGAGGTTTTTCGGAAAGCCGGTTCTTTCCTGTCCAGGCATTCCCCTCAATTTTTACTTAGTTCGTCTTCAAAAGCAGACAATTCAAGATTCCCAATAATGAGACCCAGCCTTTCAGAAACAGGCTCAATATGAACTTCATTAATATCACCCGTACCTTTGACTAAAGGTTTTAAGGCTTCGGTAATACTCTGATTATCTTCAATTTTTTCATACAAGCCTGCCTCTGATAAAAACATAGAAGACAAATTAGCTTGCGGGTCAAGGTCAGCAACAACCACTTCATAGCCAAGTTCTGCCATCATGTAGGCTACGTGGTAAATTAGAGTCGTTTTACCGACGCCGCCTTTGTTGTTAAAAAAAGCGATGCTTTTCATATCTGTGCCTGATAAATTTTGACAAGAAACTTTGTTACTAATGATAAGTCAAATTGTGCAGATGGATTCCCATTTTTTTTCAACGCATCCTGAGCTGTTATTATCCCAAAATTGAATCTGTTTACGAAGCCCAGGTTTTTGAGTACTTCCGCCAGCATCGGATTTCTGTAATCGCTAACATTTGGAAAATTGCTGGGTCTTGCATCGCCATATAGCCCTCCGGGATTATGGATTTCTATCCTGTTGGAAAATTGATAAACATAAATAGGAGCATTCGATTCATAGTCCCTGTGTAAGACCGCATTAATGAAAAGCGCTCTCAATGCTACGAATGGATAGGATTGTACTTGCTTATCCATGAATCCTTCAGTCCGGATTGTATGCGTTTAAATAATATTATATTGGATGTAATCCTGAAAATTCCGAAGCATTTCAACTATAGGCCCAGAAAATACTTTTTCGACAGGAGCTACATCACCCGTCATTTCTTCACCGGCAAATTTCACGTATTGAATGTAGGCGCCTGGCAAATAGAAAAGCGGGTTTAAAGCAAGTGTCAAAACCCCTGTATTAGTAGGCATATCGTGTAACAGATCGTACATTTTCAAAGAAGCCAGCTGATACTTAACATCCCTGTTATTAGAACGTAATGTTTCGCTGTCAATGGCATTAGGCAGGTAAGTAGATTTGAAAGTATCAATACTCAAATCCTCCAATTTAGCTCCTAAGCAAGGCAAAGCATCATATGTTTTAGCTGTTGCAGTGCGCTTTTCTGTTAACTGCCTTTCCTCTGTCTCATTTGCTACTGCTTTGGTAGAACCCGTCCGAATCCAAACTCGTCCCTTATATCTCACAGGTGGATGAAACGAAGGACTGACCTCAACCAAAGCCACATCACCTCCGGGAAGTGACTTTTTTTGCACACTCATAGCAGGTTGAGGTAAAATTTGGCCATTGTGACGAATAGCGGCTAAATTTTTCAATAAGTCGTCGGTTACTTTCAAACCATTCAAACTGCCATTATCTTTTACGCCAATTAAAAGATATCCAGGCAATCTATGGTTAGGATAATCATTTGAAAAAGCACAAATGGCTTCACTGAACTTATCAACATTGGTCGTAGAAGTAGTTCGCTCTATTCTGTCAGACGCTAGGTCGGAGAGTAGTTTTTGTATGAAATCTTCATCCTGCATATCCACCTTTTAGGCACGGAACTGAGAAACCTCAATCCCCACCATCAATTCCCCCGGCAATTCCACCTTTTCAGTCCCTTCAAACCCTGCTTCCAGTGCAATGCTTTGGGCTAAAGTTTCGCTTTTGATGTAGTCGCCAAACTGCTCCACAACGGCAGCAATCGCCTCGTGGCGTTCCAGACGAACCGAAATGCGATCCGTGACATTAAAATCGCGGTCTTTGCGGATGTTCTGGATGCGGTTCACCAGATCGCGGGCCAAACCTTCTGTTTCCAGCGCTTCCGAAAGGGTCACATCCAGCGCCACGGTAAGCGAGCCATCGGAGGCGACTTTCCAGCCGGGCAGGTCTTCCGTGGTCACAATGAGGTCAGCAGGCACAAGGTCATAGGTCGTTCCGTTTACTTCGATGGGCATGCTGCCAGCTTTTTCCAGGGCATTGATTTCTTCATTGCTAAATGCGGCGATGCGTTCAGCGGCACCTTTCATATCCTTGCCGAGTTTGGCACCGAGGGTTTTAAAATTGGCTTTCGCCTGCTTTTTCAACAACCCGCTGGCATCGGTGATGTATTCGATCTCTTTTACATTAATTTCGTTCAAAATCAGGTCTTTCACGCCTTCTACTTCTTTGATGAAGCTTTCATCGAGCACCGGCAGCAGCAATTTTTGCAGCGGCAACCGTACCCGAAGCCCGTTCGCTTTGCGGATGCTGAACGCTAAGGAACAAATGCGCTGGGCGTAATCCATGCGTTTTTCTAGCGCTTTATCAATCTTCGAAGCCTCCGGTTTCGTCAGGTCGGTCAGGTGTACGCTGTCGTGGCGCAGGGGCGTATTTTTTTGCTTCGCAACGTCCTTGATGGGCGCAGTCAGGTTGCGGTAAAGCCAGTCGGAAAAGAACGGCGCTACGGTGCTGGAGAGTTGCCCCACCACCATCAAACACTCAAACAACGTTTGATAAGCCGCCTCTTTGTCGTCGCTTATCTCTCCCCGCCAAAAACGCCGGCGGCTAAGGCGCACGTACCAGTTCGACAAATGCTCATCCACAAAATCCTCCACCAAACGGCAGGCGCGGTGTGGCTCGTAGTCGTCCATAACTGCATGATAATCCGCTACAAGGCTGTAGAGTTTGGAAATGACCCAACGGTCGAGTTCGGTGCGCTGATCGCAAGGCGTGACGTTGAACTCATCCATTTTCCAGCCATCTACATTGGCGTAGAGCGCAAAAAAATTATAGGTATTGAACAGCGTACCGAAAAACTTCCGCTGTACTTCAGCAATGCCTTCGACATCGAATTTCAGGTTGTCCCAGGGGGCGGCATTGGAAATCATGTACCAGCGGGTGGCGTCGGCACCGTATTTCGCAATCGTCTCAAACGGGTCAGCGGCGTTGCCGAGGCGCTTCGACATTTTGTTGCCATTTTTGTCTAACACTAAGCCGTTGGAGACCACATTTTTAAAGGAAACACTGTCAAAAGCCATGACAGCGATGGCGTGAAGGGTATAGAACCAGCCGCGGGTTTGATCCACGCCTTCGGCGATGAAGTCGGCGGGAAACATATTGTCGAAAGGCGCTTTGAATGGCCGGTCGTCGCCTGCTTTCAACTTCGCCATGTCCAATCCCCACTGCGCATAAGGCATGGAGCCGCTATCGAACCAAACGTCAATTAAATCAAGTTCACGGTACATGGGGCGACCATCCTCGCTGAGGAGTACAACCTGATCTATATAAGGACGATGTAAGTCAAAATCTGGTTGCAAACTAAGGTGATGACCAGCAATGATGGCATCAATTTCCTGTTGCGACAGAATTTCTTGAACTGCACGGGTAGTGATTCGCTGATTGGCGTCTTCTGCTTTTGCCTTCAAATCGGCAACCGTCCCAACACAAACTTCCTGATCGCCATCTTCAGTGCGCCAGATCGGCAGCGGAATGCCCCAATACCGGCTGCGGCTGAGGTTCCAGTCCTGAAGGTTCTCCAGCCACTTTCCAAAGCGCCCTTCTCCCGTGCTAGCCGGTTTCCAGTTGATGGTTTGGTTGAGTTCAAACATGCGCTCCTTCAGGGCGCTGGCTTTGATGAACCACGAATCAAGCGGGTAGTAGAGCACCGGCTTGTCGGTGCGCCAGCAATGAGGATAGTTATGGACGTATTTGGTGACGTTGAGCGCATTGCCCTCGAGTTTGAGGCGCACGGCGATGTCCACGTCAACGCTCACGTAGTCGGGGTCGTCTTTATAGTTCTTCACGTAGCGGTTGGAAAACTCGCCCACGGAGTCTTTGAATTTGCCTTGTTTGTCTACTAAGGTCAGCGTGCCGATGCCGTTGGCCCGCGCGGCTTTCATGTCGTCGGCTCCAAAAGAAGGAGCGGTGTGGACCACGCCCGTGCCGTCTTCGGTGGTGACGAAATCACCCACAACTACGCGGAAAGCGTCGGTATGGCCATTCAGGTCTTCGATGGGATTGCCAAAAGGCAACAATTGCTCGAAGCGTACACCATTGAGGGCCGCGCCTTTAAAGACTTTACTCTTTTCAAGGATGGCTGGTTTGTTCTTTTGCTTTTCGGGATCGGTGGCGAACCAATTTCCAACCAGCACATCGGCCAGCACCACGCTAACCGGCTCGTGGGTATAGGGATTCAGCGTTTTGATTTTGACATAGTCAATTTTAGGGCCTACCGTCAGCGCCGTATTGGAAGGCAGTGTCCAGGGAGTCGTTGTCCAGGCCAATATCCGTACATCTTTATCTTCGGAATCAAATAAGAAGTCCGACTTGTCATCCCGGATCACTTTAAACATCGCCACGACCGTCGTATCCGTCACCTCCTTATAAGCGCCCGGCATATTCAGCTCGTGCGAACTAAGTCCGGTACCTGCTGCGGGTGAATAAGGCTGAATGGTATAACCTTTGTATAGCAATCCCTTGTCATACAGGCGCTTGATTAGCCACCAGACGGTTTCAATGTATTCGTTTTCGTAGGTGATGTAAGGATTCTCCAAGTCCACCCAATACCCCATTTGGCGGGTGATGTCGTCCCATTCGCTTTTATAGCGCATGACGGTTTCCCGGCACTTGTGATTATACTCATCCACGGAGATGGTCTTGCCAATGTCCTCCTTGGTGATGCCGAGTTCTTTTTCCACGCTGAGTTCGATGGGCAGGCCGTGGGTGTCCCAACCGCCTTTGCGCTCTACCCGCTTGCCTTTCAAGGTTTGGTAGCGGCAAAAAATGTCTTTGATGGCCCGCGCCATGACGTGGTGGATGCCAGGTTTGCCATTGGCGGAAGGCGGCCCTTCATAAAAGACCCAGGAATTGTCGGTGGGGCGTTGCTGCACACTCTTGTTGAACACATCTTCCGCTTCCCAAAAAGCCAGTATTTCTTTGTCAATTTCCTGAAGGTTCAGGCTCTTAAACTCGTTGTACATTGGTGGTATTTTTTTCAAAGACGCGCAAAGATAAAAGAAAAAGCTCCGGCAAGATCGCAATCTGCCGGAGCTTTTTCGGTGTTTCATCAAACAGCACTTGCTCACAGATTGCGGGGCAATCCGGGAATAATGATGCTATTGATTATGGTAGAGGAAACGTTCATCGTTTAAGTCGCGCCGGTTGTAGACGCGGGGCAAAGATGGGAAGTTTTCATCTTCCAGGCAAGCAATTTGAAAAAATATTGCCACCGCGAGCTGTTTACCCTTACATTTGAGACGGCAGAAGGCTTTAGTAGTTTAAAGGCTTTTTATACCTTTGTTTTAAATAGTTTCAGGAATGATTATCAAGCAAATATTGATCAAGAACCTCTAGCAAAAGGGAAACATCGTCTGGGATTTGAAAGAAGATGTTAATGTGCTCGTGGGTATCAATGGTTCTGGTAAGTCAACGATTCTCAATCTTGTTTACGAAGCATTGCGCGTGTGGAAGAGTTACGGTCATTATACGGCATTCCCACTAATGACATTTATGCTAATAAATTGCGCATCAAGAAGTAAACCCCCAGAGCTATGCATAGATCTGTTGAAGAGGAAGTAGATCAGTTTATCGCGGATATCTCACTCTATTCTGGCAAAAACGCGGCCATTTTGTTGGAAGACAGAGAAGATATGGCTTTTTGGGAACGCATCGTCCGGGAATTTGCACCGCAGGTAAAACCGGTTTTCCCCTTTAGTTCCAAATCAGGAAAAGATGCCTTACGGAAATATGTGAGCCATGCCTCTAAAATGGTTTTGATTTGCGTGGACAGCGATAATGATGCTTATCGGCAATCTCAAAACAGCAAATGGCTTCATCCTCGCAGGCCATTCGTTTATCAAACTTATACGCACAGTCGGGAAAATCATTTTATCCATCCTGGCAATTTACAGCAGGATTGCAAAGATTTGCTTCAGACCGAGTATGATTTTCATCAGGACTTCTCTGAAATTTCAACTGCCTTCCATGAATGGTTGGTATTTTGGCTTTTCTTTACAGATGAAAACCGCGCTTGGTTAAGCGAGTGTATCACTAATTTTAACCAGGAAGTGTCTTGGGGTAAACTGAATGAAATAGTTCAAAGTTGTTTTGAAGAAAGTGGCTTTTATCAACTAAAAACGCTTGAAGAAGTACGCAATATAAGCGTCTTTTTCAGAGAAAAAATATTGACGCATAAAGGGCAGGTAGAACTACTGATTTCAGACAACGGTTTCGATTATTTACTGGATGAATTAGAGGCATTTAAACAAAGTTGCCCAATTGAATCCCATGATGCACTCTGGTTCATACAAGGGCATTGTGCATTTGAAGACGTTATTCTACCCTATTTTTCTAAAGTCATTCAACTTATTTCCACGGATTTAGCAGAAAAAGCAAGTACAATGGAGGAACACAACCACTGGCAAAAACGGAGTAAAACGAACTCTTATCGGGACATATTGAGCATCAGCTACCGCAACTGCTTTTCTACTTCGCAACAATGCCGTTTTTTCGATCAAATTAGAGGAGACATCGAAAATGATTTCAGAAAAACATAGAAAATCCAATTTTTGAGACAGCTTCGTTACACTTTTATACCCATACCGAAAACACCCGCTTCCCATCCACCACCAACCATTCCTGCCCCCATTTCTTTTGCACCGCCCGCTGTTCAAAAATAACCAGGTAGCCTTCCTGCAAGCCTTGGCGGTTCAGGTAATCGCTCAATTGGGTCAAGCCTTTCTCGTGGGCAGCTTCGCCGCGCCATACCTTTAATTCCACAGCGTAGCGGTACTGGAGGAAAGTGACGGCAATGTCTAATCGGCGCTCTTCCGAGATTTCCGGTTCTTTAAAAGCATAGCCTTTGCCGTTGATGATGGGCTTCAGGAAGGCCAGAAAAACAAGGCGTCCGTTGCGTTCGATGAAGTCGCGGTCTTTGCCGCTGTGTTGCTCGCGCATGTACTCCTGAAACTTCAACAGGATTTTTTCTATGTTCAGCACATTGCCGGGAAGCAGATAGGGGTCGGCGATCTCAGCCGTTGGGCCTCTTCCGGAAGTCAATAGCTTGGAAGCCATATAATTGACGATAATCTCTGCGTAGATCCGGTTGTGGATGTTTAAACCTTGTCCGTTTCGGAAAATGCCGTACATGACGCCAAAATCAATGAGCGGGTCGTGGACATTGAAGTTGATGGTCTCATTTTCAATAACCATGCGATAGACCAATTGGTAGAGGTCGGGGTTGTTCTCCAGATTTTTGATCAGGCTGTCGAAATTGGTATTGCTGCGTTCCGATTTGATGAGGCGTTCGGCTGCGGCGTCCACGTCGGCTACGATCCATACCGGTTCGCCTTTTTCCGGCAGGAGGTCTTCGTCCACGATTTTACACAGGGCGCTTACCAAAAAAGGATAACCGGAGGTGTAGTAGTAAAGGCGTTCGGCTATGGGCGGAGCAGCTAAAGCAACGTTGCGTTCCTGGGCATAATCTTCCAGCATGGGCACAATTTCGTGCGGCAGCAGGCTCATTTCTACTTTGAAATCGGTCGCAATGTTCCACGGGCCGTGGTATTGTGTAGCTTCACCGGGGCGAAGCTTGAGTTTCAGGGTTTTTACATCGTGTACGCCGGCGAGGATGACGGCGTGGAAGGTTCGTTCGGTTTTAAGATCACGGCTCAGGAACTTGCTGCGGAGCATTCCCAAAAAATTCAAAAACAATTGGTTGTTGCTGCTGCTATCCACTTCATCTATAAGCAGCACTAATTTCTTATCCGTGCGATAAGTGAGCGCAGTGATGCTTTTCGACAATGCCTCAAGGGAATCGGGTTTCAAAGACTCCTCTTTTAAAAAGTCAGCAAGCGACCCATTACCCAGTTCAATCATAGGGTTGATGAGCAATTCCAGAAAGGCGCAGCTAAAAGATTGTTCGGTCAAAAAAACATCGCTCCCAATGCCTTCGAAGCTGATGTTGAATGCTAAGTAGGTTTCCGATTGATTGAGTAGGTCTGTTATGCGCAGCATCGTGGTCGTTTTGCCATACTGCCGCGGGCGGTTGATGGTAAAATACTCGCCCTCCTCAATCAAAGCCATCACCCGCTTCAGTTTAGCGGAGGTGTCTGCCATATAATGCCGGGAAGGGATGCAGGTGCCCGTGATGTTGAACTTTTTAGCCACTGTGCGGATTTTCTACAATATTTCTGACAAAGATACTACATCGCCGCTTCACAAAAACAACGCCTCCATGTCTAAAGAATCGTTGACCAATTGCGTGGAATAGTTATTGGCTTTTAGCCCAAAAGTAGTAATGATCGTCAAAAAAAACGTTTTGTTCGTTCCCGTTTCCTCCCGGAAAACGGACAGTTTGTTACGCAGGTTGTCGGCGTAGTCCTTAGTCAGGGTATAGGCATTTACTGAAAATTTCATTTCACAAATATTGATGACCCGGTCGCTGCGATCAATGAGCAAGTCAATCTGCGCTCCGTTTTCACTGCGTTGGCTGCGCCAGTTGGAAACTTCAGTATAAATGCCGCTGATGCCGAGGTGTTTTTTAATGCTGTCAATGTGGTAACGGCAAATGTACTCGAAGGCATAATCACTCCATGCGCGCCAGCGGGGGCTGTTGAGCTGAGCGAGCCAGGCACCCATGCCTTCGGCTTTAGCGTGGCGTTGCCGAGGGCGGTTAAACGGAAAGTAAAATGCTCGCCAAATTTCTGATTTACCAAAAAAGTCTTGCCCACCCGCCGCCTGCCGTAAAGGATGAGAAATTCGGATTTGTGACTGACAAATACACGGTCAAGCGTTTCCAGTTCCTGCTGTCTGCCTATGATTGCTTGCGGCTTTGCCATGTGATGGTGATTTTGAATTTCAGCGCTAAGTTAAGTAAAAAACACACTTAGGAACGCCGAAATAATAACTTCCCGATTTGGGCGGTGGCTTTTGGCTACGCCGAACTTGCGTTTCCCACCGGACTTCCCGCAATTGCTTTCAGTCGGCGCAATTGCCTTCGTCGGTCACGTAGCTTTGGCTACGCTCCCTTCTTGCGCCTTGTCCGCTGGAAAAATCCCCACGCCGAAAACGCGAACTTATTATTGCGATGTTCCTTAGCGCTGAAATTGACTTGAATTTCAGCGCTAAGTGCCTTTAAAAACATAGTTACTGCTCAAATTGACCAACACACCACAAGTGGTTACAAGCTTTATTCCTCATCCTTTTTCCTCTCCATTTTTCCATTTTTCCAACCCAAAAGTCAAAAAACATAAACATCTCGCTACCTTAGGGGCGCTGAATGAATAAGTATCACTTTCGACAGGTAAGTAATTTTGCTTGTAACCGGGGCGGAGGTTCCCGCGACCTTAGCCTGAGCTAAGGTCGGCGGTTCTCCAACGAAGGGTAGGAGGAAAATGACTCCTGGAAAAGTCGATAGTTATTCGTTCAGCGACCCCCAGCGAGGAAAGGTCGAGGGTAGTTGGTCGAAGATAGAAAGAAAAGCCGCTGCATAGAACCTTGTCAAACACATTGAATAGTATTTCAAAACTCAATTCAATCACCCTTTTCAAACATGAGAAAAGCACTATCTACGATGGCGCTGGCCATCCTTGCCCTGTGGGCTATCGCCCAGCAAACCTTTCCTCAGAATGGCGTATACGACGAGCGCGATAAATGCTACGCGTTCACCAATGCCACAATTTTCATTTCCTGGAATCAAAAATTGGAAAAAGCGACCCTGCTCATCCGCGATGGCAAAGTGGAAGCCGTGGGCGTCAGCGTTGTCCTTCCAAAAGACGCGGTGGTGCTGGATCTGAAAGGCAAGTACATCTACCCTTCGTTCATTGATTTGTATTCGGCTTATGGCATGCCGGAGGCACGCACCGACGGACAACAGAGCCGCAATTTCAACCAACCACAGCAGACGCTGACCTCAAAAGACGGAGCCTATATGTGGAACGAGGCGCTGAAACCGGAATTCCGGGCTTATGAAGTCTTCAACGCCACCGACGCTGCCGCCAAAGGTTACCGCAATTCGGGCTTTGGCGCGGTGTTGAGCCACCGGATGGACGGCATTTCGCGGGGGACTTCCACTTTAGTTACTTTGGCGAATGAAAAAGAGCACCTGAGCATCGTAAAAGAGCAGGTTGCGCACCACCTTTCGTTTAGCAAAGGAAGTTCGCGCCAAAACTACCCGGGATCGCTGATGGGAGGCATTGCGCTGCTGCGCCAAACCCATTACGACGGCCAGTGGCACGCTGCCCAAAAAGCAGAGACGAACATTTCTCTCTCAGCCTGGAATGCAGTGCAGTCGCTGCCCCAAATTTTCGAGGTGGGCAACAAATTGGAAGCATTGCGCGCAGCGGCACTTGGCAAAGAGTTCGGCATCACTTACCTCTTCAAAGGCGATGGCGACGAATACCAGCGCATCGCCGAACTGAAAGCAACCGGATCCACCTTTATCCTTCCGCTTGATTTTCCGGAAGCTTACGACGTGGAAGACCCGTTCGATGCGCAGTTGGTGAACCTTTCGCAGATGAAACACTGGGAATTGGCGCCATACAACCCTGCCAGAATTGCCGAAGCTGGCATTCCGTTTGTGCTGACTTCGCATGGATTGAAAAAGGCGGACGATTTTTTGCCCAATTTGCGCAAAGCAATAGAAAATGGCTTAGCCAAAGACGCGGCGCTGAAAGCCCTGACGGCTACCCCTGCCAGCTTAGCGGGCGTATCGGACAAACTCGGCAGTTTGGAAAAGGGTAAAATCGCCAATTTCATCATTGCCAGCAACGATATTTTTGAAAAAGAGGCCAAAATTCATCACAACTGGGTCAACGGCAAACCATATATCCTGAAAGAATTGGATGCGCCGGAATTAACCGGCAATTACAACTTAGTGGTGGACAGTACCACCTACCAGTTGGCCGCCAAAGGTGAAGGGGAAAAGGTGGAAATGACCATCGTGGTGAACGACAGCACCGATGTGAAAGTGAAACACCAGGTTTTAAACGGCCTCATTACGCTGTCATTTACGCCGAAAGGCGAAAAGAACGCGATCCGCCTGTCGGGTACGGTTTCCGGCCGCGGTTGGTCGGGGAAAGGCCAGAACGGTGCCGGCCAGTGGATAGACTGGAAAGCCGACTACACGGGCCCCGTTGTTGCAAAGGAAGAGAAAAAGGACGATAAGAAGCCGCGCGAAAAAAGCGAACCGGGCGCACTTACCTATCCTTTTATGGCTTATGGCTGGGAGAAAAAACCGCAGCCCGCGACCTACCTGATTCGCAACGCTACGGTATGGACGAATGAAAAAGACGGCATCCTGCAAGGCGCCGATGTGCTCGTTCAAAACGGGAAAATCGCGCAGGTGGGCAAGGGCCTGAAAGCCACAGGCGCTGTGGAAATAGACGGAACGGGCAAACACCTCACGCCCGGCATCCTCGACGAACACTCGCACGTGGCGGTCAGCCGCGGTGTCAACGAAGGCACGCAAGCCAGCAGCGCGGAGGTGCGCATCGGCGACGTGATCAACAGCGAAGACATCAATATCTACCGCCTGCTGTCGGGTGGAGTTACTGCGGCGCAATTGCTGCACGGTTCGGCCAACCCGATCGGCGGACAATCAGCGCTCATCAAAATGCGCTGGGGGTATACACCCGAAGCGATGAAATTTGAAGGCGCGGACGGGTTTATCAAATTTGCCCTTGGCGAAAACGTCAAGCAATCGGGTGCCAGCGAAGCTTTTGCGACGCGCTTTCCGCAAACGCGCATGGGCGTTGAACAATTTTATGAAGACTACTTCACCCGCGCTAAAGAATACGGCGCGCTCAAACGAAGCGGAAAACCTTACCGCAGAGACCTTGATCTGGAAACCGGCCTTGAAATTCTGGAAAAGAAGCGCTTCATCACCTGCCATTCCTACGTGCAAAGCGAAATCAATATGCTGATGAAAGTGGCCGAGCGCTTCGGCTTCAGAATCAACACCTTCACCCACATTCTGGAAGGCTACAAAGTGGCCGACATCATGGCCAAACACGGTGTGGGCGGCTCCAGCTTCTCCGACTGGTGGGCCTATAAATATGAGGTTTACGAAGCCATTCCCTACAACGGCGCGCTCATGCACGAGCAGGGCGTTTTGGTGGCTTTCAATTCGGATGACGCCGAAATGGCGCGCCGTCTGAATCAGGAAGCGGGCAAAGCTGTGCTGTTCGGCGGCGTGCCAGAAGAAGAGGCGCTGAAATTTGTCACCCTCAATCCGGCCAAGTTATTACATGTGGATCACCGCGTGGGCAGCATCAAAGTGGGCAAAGACGCCGACATCGTCCTGTGGAGCGACCATCCGCTCTCTGTTTACGCGAAAGCGGAGCAGACTTTTGTGGACGGCATCAAATTTTTTGACCGCAAGGAAGACGAACAGTTGCGAGCCGTCGTTTTGGCAGAACGCACCCGTTTGATCCAGAAAATGATCGCCGCCAAACAAGGTGGAGGATCAACGCAGCCTGCCCGTGGCGCATCGCAGTCGAAAGAATACCACTGCGATGATGTACACGATGAGATGGAAGAGCATCGGGATTGAGGATTTGGTTATTTGAGGGGGTCAAATAACCGAATAACCAAATAAACATAAAGAAATACGATCATGAAAATAAAATCCATCATTATCGCCGCCGGATTGCTGGTGCAAACAGCGGCAATTTTCGCCCAGGCTGGCCCCGTGCCGGCCAAACCGCAAAGCAACGGCATCTACATCACCGGCGCAACGGCGCATCTCGGCAACGGGCAGGTGATTGAAAACAGCGTCGTCGCTTTTGACAAAGGCAAAATCACGTTTGTGGGCGCGGCCGGGCAAACGCCGCCGGGTGGCCTGAGCGCCTACACCCGGGTGGATGCCGCCGGGAAGCACGTGTATCCGGGCCTCATTGCTCCTAATACCCAATTGGGGTTGGTGGAAATTGAAGCCGTGCGCGCCACCAGCGACGCTTCGGAAATCGGCGACCTGAATCCCAGCATCCGGGCTTTAGTAGCTTATAATACCGATTCGCACGTCATCCCGACCGTGCGTTCCCAAGGCATTTTGCTGGCGCAAATTGTGCCGGAAGGCGGTCGCGTTTCAGGGCAGTCGAGCGTCGTGCAATTGGATGCCTGGAACTGGGAAGACGCAGCTTACCATACAGACGGCGGTGTCCACATGACCTGGCCGGAGCAATTCCGCTTCAACCGCTTCACGGATGAACTTGTCAAAAATGAAGGTTATGCTGCTGCGATGCAGGAATTGGAAGCCTTTTTCAAAGAAGCGCAGGCCTACATTCAAAAAGCGACCGTGGAAACGCGCAACCTGAAGTTTGAAGCAGTGCGGGGCTTGTACGACGGCGCCAAGCGCCTGTTCATCCAAACCAACAGCGCAAAGTCCATCCAGCAGGCCGTGTTGTTTGCCCAGCAATACCAGTTCAAATTGGTCATTGTGGGCGGCAGAGACGCGTGGTTGGTGAGCGATCTGCTCAAAACCAACAACGTAGCGGTCGTTCTCGGTTCCACACAAAGTCTGCCTGCTACAGAAGATGCGGATGTGGATCAACCGTTCAAAGCGCCAGCGTTGTTGCAAAAAGCGGGCGTACTGTATTGTATTGGCCACGAAGGATTCTGGCAACAGCGCAACCTGGCGTTTCAGGCGGGACAAGCGGTTGGGTTTGGCCTCAGCAGGGAAGAAGCAATCACTGCCCTGACCTTGAATACAGCTAAAATTTTAGGCATCGAAAGCCGCACCGGTTCGATTGAAATAGGCAAAGATGCCAACCTGTTTATCAGCGAAGGCGATATCTTAGACATGCGCACGAGCATTGTGATGCAAGCCTGGATTCAGGGCAGAAACGTTGATTTGGACAACAAACAAAAAGCGTTGTACCGGCGGTTCAAACAAAGGTATGAGAAATAGATTGGGAATACCTGTCGGCAAGCATCTTGCCGGCAGGTGCTCTGAAGTTTTACGTCCTTGAAACAGCTTCATCACCTCTACGGCATATTCGAAAAGGATACTGATGATGTTTTTAAATATGGCATCAGCGACGATCCTATGGGAGAAGATGGTCTCTCCAATCGGGTAAGAGCTCAAGTTCGTTTTGCCAACCTTGCTGCTGGTTTCCTCAAATTCTTCGCAAAAATTCTAATGTTCAATATACCGGGTAGAGCTAAAACAGAGGAAATCGAACGCGAGCATATTGAAGTATATCGTCAAAAAAATGGTCAGAAACCTTCTGGAAATCTCCGTTAATCTATATGGCAGTAGAGTCCGTTCAATTCAAATTTCGAGAACCACCGCGCTGTAATATCTTACGATTACTACCATGAAAATAGCCGTCAACGCCCGATTTCTGCTCCCCGACAAACTCGAAGGCATTGGCTGGTTCACGCACGAAGTAGCGCGGCGGCTGGTGGAATGGCATCCTGACTGGCAATTCGTTTTCCTGTTCGACCGCCCTTTTGACGACCGTTTTTTGTTTGGGCCAAATGTGTCGGGCATCGTCGTGCCGCCCCCGGCGCGGCATCCGGTGTTGTGGTATCTTTGGTTTGAATGGGCGCTTCCGGCAGCTTTGCGCCGCTGCGGAGCGGACGTATTTTTTTCGCCCGACGGGTTTTGCTCGCTTGCAACGCCTGTCAAAACCCTGATGGTGACGCACGACCTGGCGCACCTGCATTTTCCGGCTGAAATCCCGCCTGCAGCCCGTTACTACTACCATCATTTCGTGCCGCGCTACCTGCGTCGCGCCGATGCGGTGGTTGCCGTATCGGAGTTTACTAAAGCGGATATCGTGGAACGTTATGGCATTGCAACAGAAAAAATTGCCGTCGGCTGCAATGGATGCCGGGAAGGCTTCGCGCCGCTTTCGCTGGAAAATCAGGCGCGCGTTCGTGTAAAATACAGTGGCGGCCAGCCTTATTTTTTATACCTCGGCGCCGTACACCCCCGCAAAAATATTCATCGCCTCATCCAGGCATTCGACCACTTCAAAACTGCAACCGGCGCCCCCGTGAAACTCCTCATCGGCGGGCGTTTTACCTGGCAAACGGGCATCATTCGCAGCGCCTGGGAGGTTGCCGTTCACAAAGAAGACATCATTTTTCTGGGATACGTACCGGAAACGGAATTGCCGGAACTGACTGCAACCGCTTTAGCGCTGACCTATGTTTCCTTGTTTGAAGGGTTTGGTGTGCCACTGCTGGAAGCCATGCACTGCGATACGCCGGTGCTGACGTCCAATGTGTCTTCCCTGCCGGAAGTGGCGGGCGATGCAGCTTTAAAAGTAGATCCGGAAGACGTGAACCAAATAGCTGCTGCCATGAAGCGTTTGTACGAAGAAAAAAAGCTCCGGGATGCCCTTGTTGAAGCCGGAAGGCAACAGCGAACGCATTATAGTTGGGATGTAGCGGCGAAAGTCGTGGATCAGGCAATTTTAAATCTGATGCCGTAATTAGTGTCTGTCTTTATAGTCCGATAACTGCGTTGTATTTTGCCCCAAAACTGGTCATTTACGCGAGTAAACTCCCATTTTTGGGGCAAAACACCCCTTGTTCTCGAACTCTAAAGAACAGACACGGGACTAAATGGACGGACACTAATTAGTGCCTTACTCCCTCAAAAACTCCATCTCCTCTTCTTCTTCCAGCAAGCGCACCATCACGGAAGGCTGGCCATGCGATTTATCATTTTGTCGGTAGCGCACCACGTAGTCCACCGCCTCTATGACGGCAGAACTCACTGCGCCGAAATGGGTGGGCATGGGGGTGCTTTCAAGGTGGGCGTAAGTACACACTAAGGGGTGCTTTAAATTGCCGATCAGATCTCGACAGAACTCGTCCTGAGCGATTCGAACAGCGACGCTGCCGTCCGGATTTTGAATTTTTTCGGGTAGGTTGCGCGCTTTATCGAATACCACAGTTAAGGGGCGGATGTGGTAAGAGAGCAACGTTTCTACCCGTGGGTGTAGATGCTCTACATATTGTCTGAGCATTTCAATGGAATCAACCAAAATTTCAAAACTATTGGCGTACGCATTGGGTTTTAGCCTTAACAACCGGAGCACTGCAACCGGATCGGTAGCATCGCAGGCGATGCTCCAAAGGGTGTCGGTGGGGCACAGGACTAATCCGTTATTTTCTATAGCTGCCAGCGCGCCTTCGACATGGTGTGGTGGAATCATATAAAGCACCGGGTTTGTAAAGATCGTCATGTGGATTATTTTACACTGCCTGAAAAGTATTTCAAGGTCGGAAGATTTCAGCCTTTTTGTTGTTGTGGGATGACGCGTTATTGTCTGCTAAGTGGCCAAGTCGCAAAATATACCGCTAAAAGTGGGAATTCTTCCAAAACTATCATTTAATTTGACATCGTTGCGAGTCGCTGCTTTATTCCTGATTTGCCATTTGACATTGAGAACGAGGAAGATTTAAGCTGCCCCGGCGAGTCGGGCACCGTTCCTGACCAACATTGTCGTCGCAGGTAATCCGGCTCCTGTTATCAACTATTTTCAAGCTTTTATATTGTTTGAATGAAACGCGAAATCTTCATAACGCCATTGTCCAAAAAATTGTTGCACCTGTTATTGGGTGTACTATTTGCCACTAACGCCTATGCGGCCCACATTATTGGTGGCGTCATCACTTATCAGTGCGTGGGCTTTACCGGCGACGATCCCAACACCAATTCCCGCTCTTACCGTTTTGTTATGAAAATATACCGGGATTGCCAGGGGAACGGTGCCGGGTTCGACTCTGACCCGAATGGCGCTTTTCCCGCTACGGTTACGGTCTTTCGGGAGGGGAACAACACGCCGTTCGATGTGTTTGACCTGACCCCGCCGGTTGTCACCCAAGTTAATCCAAATGCCGGGAATGCCTGCGTGGTGGTGCCGCCTAATGTGTGCGTACAGGAAGGAGAGTATGTTTTCTACGTTGACCTGCCTATCATTAACCAGAGTTATTTTGTCACTTACCAGCGTTGTTGTCGCAATAATACAATTACCAATATCGTCAACCCGGGCGCTTCTGGCGCTACCTATACGATGGAGTTGACGCCGGAGGCCCAGGCAAGCTGCAACAAGAGCCCGGAATTTGACAATTTTCCGCCGCCGGTACTTTGTGTTGGCGAGCCTTTTACCTTCAACCACGCGGCGACGGATGCAGACGGCGACCTTTTGATCTACGAATTGTGTACCCCTTTTTTGGGTGGGGGCACGATGGGCAATTTCGGCCCCAATGGCGTAGGCCCCAATCCCGATCTGCCTCCACCTTACGCAGCGGTGAATTTTAATGCGCCAACCTATACCGCGCTGAATCCATTAGGGACAACTTCGGGACTGAGCATTAACGCAACTACCGGTATTCTAACCGGCACACCCAATATTGTTGGGCAGTTCGTTGTCGGAATTTGTGTATCGGAATACCGAAACGGGGTATTGATGAGTACGGTTCGCCGCGATTTTCAGTTTAATGTCACCACCTGCCAAATATTAGTCTCCGCCAGATTACAGGCACCTCTGGAAAATGGCGTTTATCGCTATAACTCCTGCGGAGATTATTCTCTGCTGTTTGTGAACCAAAGCGTCCAACAACAGAACATCACAAATTTCAGGTGGGAATTCGACCTTGGTGGGCCGCCTACCCTTGTTACCCAATGGAATGCAACCGTAGATTTCCCCGGGCCGGGTAATTATTCCGGACGCTTGTACCTGAACTCCGGCGTCATCTGCCCGGATACTGCCTTTCTGGACATCACCATCAATCCGGAACTTACCGCCGATTTTGTTTCTGAATATGACACTTGCGTGGCCGGATTGGTAGATTTTAGGGATTTAACCGTATCCGACGCTGGAGGGATTTTGACCTGGGACTGGCGTTTCGGCGATGGGAAAGTTTCAACGACCCAGTCCCCGCAGCACGGTTACAGCGATCCCGGAGAACGCGCCGTTACCCTGCAAGTGGAGGATATAAATGGTTGCCGGGATACCATTCAAAAAATAATCCGCTATTTCCCGGTTCCCGTTTTGATTTTGGTTTCGCCCAACCGGATTGAAGATTGCCCTCCGGCGGAAATTTCCTTCAATAACCTGTCGTCACCCATAGACGAAACCTATGATGTAGTCTGGGATTTTGCCGACGGTGGTGCCAGTAACGAAATCAGCCCGACGCACGTTTTTGAAGAAGCCGGCGTCTATGACGTTTCTTTGTCCATTACTTCGCCCATTGGATGCAGTACGGATACGGTTTTCAGAGAGTTGATCCGGATATACTCCGGCCCGGAGGCTGATTTTATGGTTTCGCCGGAAAGGCCAGACCCTTTTGACCCGGTGGTCAGTTTCACCGACCAATCCATTGACGCTTGGCGCTGGAATTGGAATTTCGACGGCGTGCATACTTCTATTGAACAAAATCCAGTTTATACTTTGCAGGATACAGGCCTGCATCGGGTGGTTTTGCGGGTGACGAATGTCTACGGCTGTCAGGACACGACGAGTCGCCTGATAGATGTGGCACCTTTTATTTCTTTTCACATGCCAAATGCTTTTACACCCAACAATGACACCGTAAATGATGTCTTTAAAGGGGAAGGCTACCTGCGGGGCGTTCAACGGTTCAGTTTGAAAATATGGAGCCGTTGGGGCGATCTCATTTTTGAATCAAAAGATCCCAATTCTGGTTGGGATGGCCTGATCGGCAACCAACAGGCACCACAGGGTGTCTATCTGTATGAAGTGTCACTGGATCATCCGCGCGGCACCCCTGAATTTTACAAAGGTTTTGTTACTTTAGTGCGGTAAATCTTACGTCTCTATAAAAGGAACACATGCGATTGCTATTGAAAACTACAACTACTTTGCTCTTGATGTTGCTTGTTGCCGGAACGATCCAGGCAAGGCATATTGTGGGTGGCGTCATGACTTATGAATGCCTCGGCAATGGCAATTACGCGTTCACCCTGAAAGTCTACCGGGATTGCAACTGCACCGATTGCGCCAATTTTGATCCGCAGGCATTGATTGCAGTATACCGTTGTGGCGGCGCAACAAACTGCGCAAACCTGAATCAAAATTCGTTTTTTCGGCGTATAGATGTGCCCATCGCGGAATCCAGGGATGTGGAAGCGCCGGATTACCCTTGTTTGATTCCACCCAATGTCTGTGTAGAAGAAGGCGTGTATTATTTCACGCTTAACCTGCCTGCTTCTGCAGAAAGTTACCACGTTTCCTACCAGCGCTGCTGCCGGAACATCACCATCAATAATATCATTAACCCGGAAGCTTCAGGCGCGACTTATTCCGTGGAAATCACCCCTACCTCCCAGAATTTGTGCAACAGCGGGCCGGAGTTTGATCAATTTCCGCCCACGGTGATCTGCGTCAACCAACCTTTGGAGTTTGACCATTCTGCCACCGACCCGGATGGCGACCAATTGGTGTATGAATTTTGTACGCCCCTGCTCGGCGGCGGCCAGATTACCACGCCGGCTTCTTTAGCCAGCAGTTGCGCGGGCGCTTATCCTGATCCTGCCTGCCCGCCGCCTTACGGCACGGTTGCATTTACGGTTCCCACATACACCTCCCTTGCTCCGATGGGCGGCAACCCGGTCGTTTCTATCAATCCAACAACGGGGGTAATTACCGGTACGCCAACGGTTCAGGGGCAATTTGTAGTCGGGGTTTGTGTATCCGAGTATCGGAACGGGGTATTGCTAAGCCGGATTTTGCGCGATTTTCAGTTCAATGTGGCCAACTGCGACCCACAGGTGATTGCGCAGGTTGCTTCGGATGAAATCTTAGAAAACCGGGAGTTTGTGATCAATTCCTGTGGCAACAACACAGTTACTTTTCAAAATACTTCCTTTTTACAGCAATTTATTGACGTCTACCGATGGGAGTTTCTCATCAATGACACCCTGCGCACGTTTAGTCCCTGGAGCCCTACGGTTACCTTCCCTGGCGTGGGTCAATACGAAGGAACCTTGATGCTGAATCCGGGCACCAATTGCGGCGACACGGCAAGGATTTTCGTAAATGTATTTCCTGAAATCCGCGCCGACTTCGAGTTTGAATATGATACCTGTGTGGCCGGCCCGGTCGTTTTTACCGATCTGTCCACTACCGGCAGTTGTTGTCTTACCGACTGGGATTGGGAGTTTGGCGACGGCGCACGCTCGGCGGTTCGAAATCCTTTCCACAGTTACCTCATCCCCGGAGAATTACCGGTGACGCTAACCGTGCGGGATACCAATGGTTGCGAAGATGAACGAACCCGGATTATCAGCTATTTCCCGGTGCCGGCGCTGATTGTCATTTCGCCCAGCGAGGCCAATGGCTGCGCGCCCGTTTCCGTTTTTTTCGACAACCTTTCTTTCCCGATTGACGACACGTATGATATTGTCTGGAATTTTGGCGACGGCGGAACAAGCGGCGAAATTAGCCCGACTTATGTCTACGAATCGCCGGGAACCTACACGGTTTCCGTAGACATTACCTCGCCCATAGGCTGCCAGACCGACACGGTTTTTAATAACCTTATCGTGGTGCGGCCTTCTCCGCAAGCCGGATTTTCTTTTACCCCCGAAGATCCCAGCAGTATTCAGCCTACGGTGACTTTTACGGATGAATCGCAGGGCGCCATCCGCTGGCTCTGGGATTTCGATAACGGCGCTACTTCTTCTTTGCCCAGCCCTGTTTATACATTCCGGGACACAGGCGTCTACGAAGTGATGCAAGTCGTGACCCACCCCAGCGGCTGTAAAGACACGCTGATCCAAATTATAGATATCTTGCCGGAGGTGCGCTACTTCCTGCCCAATGCGTTCACGCCCAACAACGACAGCTCGAACGACCAGTTCAAAGGCGTTGGCATCATGGAAGGTGCCACGGGTTTCAAACTCAGCATCTGGAACCGCTGGGGCGAAATGATTTTTGAAACGAACAATCCCGACGACGCCTGGAACGGTCGCGTGCTAAACACCGGCGACGAGGCGCCACCCGGCGTTTATGTGGTGCTCGTTATTTACCGGGAACCGCGCGGGAAATTGGTGGAAATTAAAGGGTTTTCGACGTTGATCCGGTAATGTATCGCTGAACGCCTGTTCAGCGGCATGCAAGTTTATAAATTAGCTCCGCTCGCGTCGAGGCTCTGTCTCGCGTGTTCTATTCTTAGGGTACCCGATTTTGTGGTCTGCCAACTGTCCCAACATATTGTCGGGAGGCGACCACAGGTGCACTTAACCGCTTTTTCAGCAATTTTTCAGCAACACTTCAGCCGCATTTAAGCGCTTTTTAAGCAGGCCACCTCCATCTTTGCTTCGTATTCCGAAATAAAGAACAACGGATATATTTTTAACCTGCACCCCAAAAACAAACAGGTGCACAAACTCAAACAACCATGCCATTTGAAATTGCAATCAATCCAACCAACCTGAAAGTGACCGGACACGCTCACATTCTGGAGGGCGACTCCACGGCGGACTTCGACCGCGTACCGGTGGGTGTTCCCGGCAAACTTGTTACTTCCAACTACAGCATTCAGCGCGACCAGGACATCATCGTTCGGTTCCACTGGCAAACCAGCGGCATTTTCACAGCTTTCCTCGGCGGTGGCAAATGGACGTGCGATGTGTTGCTGGAGCAAATGGGCGGTGGCGAAACATCAGCCAATCCGAAATCCGTGATCGGCGACACAGGTACTCCGAACTTCTACGAACTTGACGTAAAGATCAACAAGAATTCCCTGAGCCAGGGTGTTTATCGCGTAGTCGCCCGCCTGCGTTGGGGCTTCGCTTCCGGCAAGCCAGGCCCGATCGTAGGTTTCAACGACCTCGGTTTCATCAATGTGTACGAAGACTAATCTTTGTTAGACGCTATATTTTAGACGTCAGACATTGGATCATTGACATTCATAACTGAATTTTTAACCTGCACCCCAAAAAAAACAGGTGCGCAAACTCAAAATAACCATGCCATTCGAAATTGCAATCAATCCAACCAACCTGCACGTATCGGGCAATGCCTATATTCTGGAAGGCGACTCCACGGAAGACTTCGACCGCGTACCGGTGGGCACCCCGGGTAAACTCGTTCCTACGAATTACAGCATCCAGCGCGACCAGGAAATTACGGTTCGCTTCATGTGGCAAACCAGCGGCATTTTCACTGCTTTCCTTGGCGGCGGTAAGTGGACATGCGACGTCTTACTGGAACAAATGGGCGGCGCTGAAACAGGCGTTAACCCACAGGCCAGCATCGGCGACGCCGGTGTTCCGAATACCTACACCGTTGACGTAACGCTGAACAAAAAGACCCTGAGCGAAGGCGTCTATCGCTTCATCGCCCGCTTGCGCTGGAGCTTTGCTTCCGGCAAACCGGGGCCGATCGTTGGCTTCCACGAACTGGGTTTCGTGAACGTATACGAAGACTAATCTTTGTCAGACGTTAGAATTTAGACTTCAGATGTCAGATCCCGAGGAATCTGATGTCTGAAGTCTGATTTTGTTTTTTTACTCCAAAAAAAGGCGCTATGGTCCCCCAAAAAGACAGGTACCACCTGGAACGGGTTTCTACCGGTGGAAAATCAGAATTTGAAACCTTCAAAAATGAAAAAGATCACCTGCACTATTTTCATTTCAACGATGAAAACGGGCAGGCTTTGTTGTATAGCCAGGGCTACAAAGATGCCCGAAGCCGAAATGGCAGCATCTCCTCGGTTGAAAAGAACGCGAAGCGGGTAGAACGCTGCCTCGATGGCGATTGTCACTATTTCATTATTCGCGCAGCCAATAAACTGGAAATCGCACGCAGTCGGGATTTTGCGGATGAAGCAGAAATGGATGCTGCGGTTGACCAAATGCAGCGCAGCCTGCTTGCCGGTGTGGACATAGGAACTACGCCCACCCAGGCACCTAAGCAAACGCCGATTGCGCCCAAACCGGAACCCGCCCATCAGCCCTCCCGCTACCGGTTTAGCCTTGAGTGGCAACACCGGGGCCAGGGTGAACCCATGCTGGGCGTCATTGAATACCCGGTTACGGGCGACAAGACCACCTTTAAGGGGATTGACACCGGAGCGATCGAGCGTTTCGTCACCCGGTTTGCTGCACCGCCACCCGCCAAAAAACAACAGCGGCCTCCTTTAACGATGCTACCTCCTCAAACAAAAGACCTCACACTCACGACAACAGACGGCCGCTACATCGGAGATAATCTGTTTCTAAGCAACGCTGTGCTGGAAATACACATGGACTTAGCTGAACCGGGAGCACCCGGCGAGGCAACTTTTATGGCAAAAGTATATGCGAGGTCGTTGGACTCAGGGGATAATATCCTGATGACAGAGCAGCAGGGTTTTGTTACTGAAACAGGGGGGATAACCATGCCGGTGCGCCTGGAGAACCTGACGCCGGGCTCTTACCGGCTGGTATCGAATGTGGATATGCATACAAATGGCAGGATCAAACGACTGGAAGCCAGTCGTTTGGTACACTTAGTTGCTTAACTTGCTGAACAGAAAAACCCGGCTCAGTTCATATTGGCATTCGGATTAATCCCTATGGGGTAGTGCATGCCGGAATGCAAGACCGAGAATTCGCCCCCGCGGACTTTCATTTCTCCGGTCTCCCAATTCATCCGGCGTACATAATCGCATTCCGGGCATCGAAAGATGATCCAGTTGCCTTTGCGTTCGCTAAAGCATTCGTGGCGCTCTTCTTCGTGGTTCGAATCATACTGTGATGGTGTCATGGTCGTCATTTTTTTGAATTGACGTCCTCATCTTGTTTCATGCGGGTCCGGCAAAACCGGTATATCAGCGAAAGTTGTACGGGGCAAGACAATAAAAGTTCTGTAAAGCTGGCAGGGTAGTTCGCAAATATGTCTACCTTGCATCAATAATCCAAATTAAAAAACACAATAAAAAAGCTTGCCGTTATTTTTCTTGTTTTCAGGTAACAAACGCTGCACTCTATAGATAAACACGTAGTATGCTGTTAAAGATGTTGTTTTGAAATCTTAAGCAGAATATAAAGATCGCGTGTCTGATTTTTGACCCAATAAACACCATGAGAATGCCTACCCCCCACATCGTGTTATTTGGCGGTAATGAAAAGGCCATCGCCGGACTGAACAGTCTGTTCGACCGGAAAGCTGTTCTTAAACCTTACCGCATAGAAGACGCTTCCGTCTTTAGTTTAGCTGAAGCAGCTGCCTCCTTTTTTGTCGTTTTTGCAGAAAAAAATGGCAGTAAATCCATCGCGGCCTTGCGCACACTTCAATCGCATTTTCCCGCCATTCCCCGCATTGTCCTTGCCGCTTCGGCGCTTCTGGAAGAGGTGGATGATTACGTCAGCGCCGGGTGTTCTCGATTTTTGTTTTATCCGCAACAGACGGACCGGCTTCTGGATTTGGTCGCAGCGGAAAGCACAACGCTGCCCGGATCAGCGCCTTCCCGCGACCGCAACAACTTCACCGGTGCTATCCTGAACATGATCAACCAGGCTTTGTCTATTGGCATCGTGCCCAAATCTGTTGCCCGGATCATCAGCCTGAATACCCTGCCTGATTTGCCGCCAACCGGCATCCAGGCGCAGTTTTTGGGCAATTTCGAGGTACGCATCAAAGGCAATCTGCTTCCGGAATTGAAAGGTAAAAAACTGAAATTGCTGCTGGCGTACCTGCTTTACCAGGTGCCCAGGCAAACCCATAAAAATACCTTAGCCGATTTATTCTGGGGCGATATAGACACCGCCGCCAATTCGCTGCAGGTTGCCGTCTGCCAGTTGCGGAAGCACATCCGGGAAACTACCGGCTGCTCCGATTTGATTGGCCATGCAAACGAGCGGTATTTCATCAATCCTGCCTACGCCCTTTCCAGCGACGCAGCTTCGTTCCGCGCGCTTTGGCAAAACGGGCAATTGCGCGAACTGCGCTCAGACCTGGAGGAGGCATTGCCTGCCTATCACGAAGCCATCGGACAATACAACGGCGAATTTATGGAAGACCTGGGCAAGTATTGCGAACCCTGGATTGAACAAGAGCGGAGCGCTTTGTCTGAAAAATACCTGCACGTACTGGAGCGCATGGGCGTTTATTTTTTCCGGGAGGGCAACCCTACCGTTGCCATCAACCTCTGCCAGCGCATCTTAGAAAAAGAGCCCTATTTTGAAACCGCTTACCGCTTGCTGATGATCTGTTACGACCAGTTGGGGCAGCGCGGCCATGCCATTGCCACCTACCAAAAGTGCACGGCAGCGCTCTGGGAGCAATACAAAATCAAACCTTCCGAAGAAACAGAAGCTGCTTACCGCAAAATGGTGAGTGGGGTTGAGGGGCGTTTGTCCGGTTGCGCATAATGCTGATTCCATAGCCTTCGATTAGATACGGCGTAGATTTGCAATAGTTCGCTGTGCTGGCTGCTTTTGTACGGCTTTTACGCCCTGACCCTCAGCCGCGAAACCTTTTTCCAGCTCAACCGCTGGTATCTGCTGTCCACCTTAGCGCTGGGCGCCATTATCCCATACCTTGAAATCCCGGCAGGTTGGGTAACACAGGCGCCAGAAGTAGCTTCGAGTGCCTGGCTGCCCATGGCAGAGGTGGGGGAAATGCCAACGGTTGTTGTGACAGCTACCTCTGCGAGCCCGGCATTCAATATCTGGTCTGTTTTGATGCCCTTTTACTGGCTCGGCGTGATTTTCGCCGGGATGCGTTTTTTATTGGGCTTAAGCCGAATTCTCCGTTTGTATTTCAGAGGGCAAAAAATCCGCCACGCCACTTACACGCTGGTGCTGACCCATCCGGGGCACCTTCCGTTTTCTTTTGGTAGATGGCTTTTCATCAGCGCGGAAAACCACTTTTCAGAAGCCGAAACCGAAAAAATAATCGGGCACGAGCTGGCGCATATCCGTGGTCAACACACGGCAGATGTCTTGTTATTGGAAATCTTTTGCATCCTGTTGTGGTGGAGCCCCGCCATTTACCTCTACCGCCGCTCGCTGCGCACCGCTCGCGAATATTTAGCCGACCATGCGGTATTGCGCACGGCACGGCGCAAAGAATATGGCCATTTATTAATCAGGCAGGCGCAATCCGGAATGCAGCCCGCCCTTGCTAATCACTTTTTTCATTCACAACTTAAAAAACCAATTAAGATGATGACTAAAACAAAATCCGGGAAATCGGCCTTGGCTAAGTACCTGACGGTTTCCCCCCTGCTGGTATTGGCGATGCTGCTTTTCGCAAACCGGGAGGCGGTGGCACAGGTGAGCATTGTTGAAAAATCCTCCATGGAGTTATCACCTAACGAGGATTATCATATTGTCTCAAAAGGCCCGGCGGAGTTTGTGCTATCTGATTCAAAAGAAAACCAGCCGCTTTATTTTATTGATGGAAAAGAAGTCGCCCAAACAGCCCTTGCTGCATTAGATCCGAATGAAATTGAACAGGTAGATGTGTTGAAAGGGGAACCTGCCATTAAAGCCAAAGGTGCCCACGCGGAACACGGCGCCGTACTCATCACCACCAAAAAAATCAAAGGCGATCCGGATGAAATGCCGCTTTTTCCGGGCTGTGAGGAAATTGATATGAAAGCCCGCAGAGATTGTGCTCAGAAAAAACTATCGGAGTTCATTGTGGCCAATTTGAAATACCCCCAATCTGCGAAAGATGCCAAATTGGAAGGTTTTGTTGTCGCATCTTTTGTTGTAAACGCGGATGGTAGTATCGGCAAAACCGAAATCATCACCAAAACTTTCTGCAAAGCCTGCGAAGAAGAAGTTCAACGGGTCATAGATTTGATGCCCAGGTGGGTTCCGGCAAAAAAAGACGGAAAGGCGGTGGCTGCAAAAGTGATCCTTCCCGTAAAATTTGCCCCCGACGCGAAGTTTTCTGATAGCGAAGAAAGCAGCGACCCCATTTTCAAAGTCGTGGAAGAAATGCCACGCTTCCCCGGCGCAGGTTGCGAAAACAGCGAATTAGGTGCCAATGCTAAAAAAGAATGCGCTGACCGGGCGATGCTGGAATTCATCTACAAAGGCATCAAATACCCCAAAGCAGCGCGTGAGGCCGGGGTAGAAGGCATTGCAGTTGTCTCCTTCGTCGTGGATCAATCGGGTAAAATCGGCGACGCAAAGATCGTACGCAGCATCGGCGGCGGTTGCGATGAGGAAGTGCTGCGTTTAGTGGGCGAAATGCCCAACTGGAACCCGGGCAAACAAAGGGGCAAGGCCGTTAATGTTCAGATGAATCTGCCAATCAGATTTAAATTGGAAGCATCTGATCCCAAAGCTGTAGAAAACGCGAAGCCACAGCCTCAGCTTGCTTTCCCGGCAAAGGAAAATGAATGGGAACCTGACAATTTCAGCGCATCGCCCAACCCGGCGTCCAACCAGTTCCGGCTCTATTTTGAAGCGGATGTAAACCCAATATTTGTGAGCATTATGGACGCTGCGAACAAACTCATTTTCGAGGAGAACGTGAAAGGGTTTAATGGCGTTTACGACAAAACCATCAGCTTAGCCGGAGTGCCGAAGGGATTGGTTCAAATCATCGTGATTCAGGAAGGCATCCGCGTTTATTTCCACCAACTTGTCGTGCAATAGGCGCGGCGGTTGGAAGCTATGAAAATTAAGGAGGGGGCTATCGGACAAAACTGTAACGGGGAATTTGCCCCTGCAATTGTGTTTCGAGCATTAATCTCTATGATAGAATCTGTCGCCCCGCCAAATATTTGGATTGTTGATGATGTATCTGGAAATCATAAGGTAAGCTCGTTTATCTCGTATGATGATTTCATAATAATTCCGTTGCCAAATCACCTTCGGGGTAGAATTTTTTTGCGCTGGGACAGAAAAAATTCTGTTCTGATCGTCCTCATCCAGGTCTTCCCGAAACGTGACCCCGATTTTGAATCCCTTCACAATGGATCCAATTGAACAGGAAATCATTTTTTGGAATTCGTTTTTTCGGGAATGGGGTGTGGGCGGTGGCGTTGGTGGCGTTGGTGGCGGCGGTGGCGGCGGCGGTAGGGGCAGAAAATTTTCTGCCCCTACGACCACACCGACCCCACCGACCCCACCAACCCCCATCAATTCAATAATTCCATGAACATGATTGGGCATGACAATGTATTCGTGTAAAATGGCATTCGGAAAATGATTAGGAATGTCCTGCCAGCAGGCATCGGCAATTTTTCCCGCCTCGTTCAGGATCATTTTGCCATCAACAATGTCGCCAAACAGGCATTGCCGGTTGTGGGTACAAATGGTAATGAAATACAATCCCGCCTTTGAATAATCGTACCCTTTAAGGCGGATGCTTTTGCGGTGATGTATGTTCGGGTTGTAACGATTCATGATATTGTATGGGTAAAAGATTTACCCTGCAATATCCGGGATTCTGGATCTGAATCCTATGGCATGTCTTGTAATGTCTGGGTTTGTCTGACAATGTCCGGGTATGTCCGGGTAAGGGTAAGGGTTGAAAATTTTCAACCCCTACAACCCCGCCACCCCATGCAACCCCTACGATTTTCCCCAATCCCGCATAATCCCCAATCGCCTGCTAAAAATGTACTTCGGTGTGCTTTTATACAACCCTTCATAACGCGCGATGGCTTCTTCCTTGTAGCCGGGATTGTCTGGTTCCAGACGGAAAAGGACGTAATAAATGGCAGCTAATTTATCGGGGTTGGCGTAGAGGTCGAGCATTTGATAAAGCAATTTGCGGGCCGCTTCTTTTCTGCCGTGGAGGGAGTGCGTTCGGGCATTGAGCAGTTCGGCTTCAAAAAGCAGGTCGGGATTGCCGAGGCCGTGGGCGATGGCCATCGCATCTTTCAACGTTTCATCCAATTGGGTCAAATCGCCCATTTCCAGCAGCACCATGCCTTTTTCCATAAGGCTGGAGCCCAAAACCAGACGGTTGTTAATTTTGCGCGTGATGTCTATGGCTCGGTTGTAGTGTTGTAGCGAGCGCTGAAACTCCCGGGTATAATAAAAGACATCCCCCAGCGTATTCACTGCTTTGGCAATACCTTTCTGATAATTCAGTTCTTCGCAGAGCATCAGGTTTTTCTGCAGGTAGTCTATGGCTAAATAAAAATCGCCTTTTACGCTGTACAACTCCCCAATCAGTCCCAAGGCAATGGCAATGCCCTGTTTGTCGCCGAGTTCTTCGCAAAGCGCCAGGTCTTTCCGGAAGAGTTCCATCGCTTTTTCGTAATTGCCCTTGCGTTCGTAAACGCTTCCGATGCAACCGATGGCGATGGAGGTCAGTTGTTTATTGCCCAATTCTTCGCTTAGCGCAAGGCCTTGCTCGTAGCAATTGAGCGCGTTGTCGTAATCGCCGTGTTCAAAATAAACGATGCCCATATTGGTATACAGCGTGGCCATGCCCTGCTTGTCATTCTGGCGGCGGCAAATGTCCAACTGCACTTCCTGGCACCGGATGCCCTCGTCGTATTTGCCCTGGTTCATATAAGTAAGCCCCAGGTTGGCGACAATCTGTGCACTTCCTGCGGTGCCCGTGCGGGTATAGCCCAGTTCGATGCTGCGCTCGAAATAAGTCATGGCTTCGTCGTATTTCCCTTGCCGGAAATAGAGGTTGCCGAGGTTGCCGTGTACCCTGGCTAAGCCCAGTTCGTCTTCAATGGATTCAAACAGGCTCGCAGAAATCTGCAGGTAGTTCATGGCCTTAGTGTAATCGCCGCGCAGCATGAGCAATTGCCCGAGGTTGTTGTTGGCTTGCCCCAGCAGCACCACATCGCGTGATTTTTTGGCTAAGCCAAGCGCTTTTTCGTAGGTCTGTTCGCACTCTTCCCATTGCCCGATGAGTTCCAGTACCTTACCTTTTTTGATATAGGTACGGATTTGATCCACTACATCACTTTGGCGGCCCAATTTTTTGAGCAGCTTCTCATAATATTCTAGCGCTTGCTGGTTTTGGTAGTTGCGTTTGGAATAGTCGGCTGCTTTGCGCAAATAGAGGCAGGTTTTGTCAAAAACCCCAGCCTGTTCATAGTGAAAAGCCAGATCCACGTAGCGCTCCTCAATGTTGTCGGAATACAGACGTTCGATGGCTTCGGCGATGAGTTGGTGCAGTTGTTGCAGGCGCACCCGCAATTGCATGCTATAAGCGGCTTCGCGCAACAGGGAGTGCCTGAAAATATAACGCAACTCGTTCATGGCCTGCCAAATCTGGCTTTCTTCGGCGGTTTTTACCTGTTCCTTCAGCAAGAGTTGGGAATTGCCGTTGCGCAGCACAAATTCTTCCTGAACTTTCATCACTTCCGTCAGCACCGGCAATTCAAATTCCCGGCCAATTACGGCAGCAGCTTTTACCGTTTCGCGCACCAAGGCAGAAAGCCGGTCAATGCGCGCCGTCAGGATAGAATTGATGGAATCGGAAAGCTTGATGTTTTTGTCTTTGATGATCCAAAAGCCCTTTACATATTCCAACACCTGGCTTTCGGTAAAGTATTCCAGCACTTGCTCCAGATAGAACGGGTTGCTGTTGGTAGCGCGCAGCAGCAGGTCGAAAAAAGGCTCACTAATGGGGCCTCCCAGCCGGGCTTCCGCGAAAGCGCGCACCGATTCAGGTTGCAGCACATTGAGGTTGATTTCCAACTGCGGCACTCCGAGGGTTTTTACAAAATCTTCGGCTAAGAGCACCGGTTTGGCGCCATCGTCGAGATATCGCGAAGTGATCAGCAAAAGCAGGCGGTGGCGGTTCATGATACGCACCAATTCGTGCAGCAACTCGCGGGAGCTGTCGTCAATCCAGTGGCCGTCTTCCAATTCCAGTACCACTGGCCGCAACAGTGCTTCGGCTGCGATCAGGTTGATGATGGCTGCGATTGAATTCTGATACCGGCCTTTGGCGTCCAATTGTTCCCAAAGCGAATCCGGGTAGGTGATGCCAATGAGCGCGGCCAGCACGGAATGGGTACGCTGTAATTCGCGCGAAACATAAGCAGCTTCCGCGCCTTCCAGTTCGGCAAGACCTGCCAGAAGAGCCTGCCCCCGGGATTCGAAGTACTCCCGGTTGGCGGCCAGCGGCCGGTCGGGCGACTGATCGAAGTAGTTTTTCAAAAAGTAGACAAAGGGATTGAAAGGCTTGCGCAAAATCTGATCCGACTGGCATTGGTGCCATTCCGTAAGGCCGTGTTCTGCCAGCAGCAGGCGCAATTCGTAAGCCACCCGGCTTTTACCGATGCCCGCTTCCCCATACACATAAGCAACGCCCGCCGGGCGGTTTTCGAGCAGGGGTTTTGAAAAAGCAAACAACTGTTCCAACTCCGCCTGGCGACCAACCATGGTTCCGGTATAAGCGGGCATGTTGTCATAGTCGCGCCCGATGAGTTTGAACGTCGGGATATTGCCTTTGATGCCTTTGTATTTGATATCACCTTTGTGCTGGAAGCGGAAATGCCGGTTTTTGTGGACTTCCCCATCCACTAGCACGTCGCCCCAGTCGGCATAAGTCATGATGCGGGCCGCTAAGTTGATGAGGTTGCCCACCGCAGCGTACTGGCAGCGTTCTTCACCGCCAACAATGCCGGTGTAGGCCGTGCCGAGAGTGACGCCTGCCCGGAATTCTACCCCCGCGCCGTGCTTGAGGTAGCGCAGTTCTTCCCAAATCGCCAGCAGGAATTCAATGGCCCGATCGGTATTGTTTTCAAAAGAAATCGGCGCGCCGAAAAACACGACGATGACCCCGCCTTTGTCGCTGAAGTCCACTTCTTTGAAATAGCCGGAAAAATTATTGACCTGGTTGAGGATGATGGTTGCAAACTCGTTGAGCGCTTCGTGGCTTTTAAGGCTCGTGAAGGACAGGAAAACCGCGATGACGGTGCGGAACTCACCTTCGCCCTTGTGTTCCAGCAGCGGCGGGGGCAGGAATCGGAGCCCTACCGATTCGTCTAACAGCGGCAGGTTGGAAGCGCGCAGCGGCGTTTCTTCAAAAGGGATATTACCTACTACACGGTAATACGATTCGTCTATTTCTTCTAAAGGAACCACGTAGGGGCCGGCTTGCTCGCGCCAGAACGCGTCGAGTACAATGTCCTGGTTCTGGGCGCGGATCTGGCAGGCGGTACATTGGTCTATGCCGTTGCCCCGAAAATAGAACGACTTGTGCTGATCGCCCACAATGCCCCATTCCACATCGCCATAAGCCAATCCAATTTTGATGCCGATGGTAAATTCCCCGAAGCGGAAGGCGCGCTGACTGAACATATTGCGCGCCTGCAAAGCCGCAAAAAGTGCCTCGCGGGCATTCACTTCGGGCGCACTTTCTGGGAAAACTGCGATGAAAGCGTCGCCGGCAAAATAGGGTATAAAACCGCCTTTGGTGTAGACCAAACGCACCAGCGGCGCAAAAATATCATTCAGGATACCCGACATTTGCTCGGCGCCCCGGCTCCCTTCCCGGGCCAGTACGTCCATTAGCGGCGTGAACCCTGACAGGTCTACGAACATGGTATAAGCGCGGAACGCGCCGGTTTGACGGTCGCTTAAGAATTGATCCTGAATGTAATGCGGTATCAGATTTTTCACGGACGGCGTAGTGTTGTGCTTTCAGTCGGGAAAATTACGAAGATAAACGCAAATTGAGGTGCATGAATTGTATGCAAGTTGAAATGTACGGTAGTCGAAAAAAACAACCCACTCGCAGAATTAGCATTACTTTAGGCTCCAGAGAACAGCATATTCGCTCGACAAACAGGTTTATTATGACAGACTTTATCAACGGCATCACCGCTTACGCCAACGGCATCCGCATCCTGACACATTATCGGCTTTGGGGGTTTGCGTTCATCCCCGGTCTCATCAGCGCCCTGCTTGGTTTTCTGATTTTTCAGGCGGCCTGGGCCTGGTCCGACGACGTTGGCGGCTGGATTAGCGCGCTTTGGCCTTTCGACTGGGGTAAAGCAATACTGTTGCGCATCGTCAATGTTTTTGGGGCGCTGCTGATCGGCGCAGCCGGGTTGATTGTTTTTAAACAGATCGTATTGGCGCTGGCTTCACCGTTTATGAGCTTTCTTTCCGAAAATATCGAAAAACGCATGGCTACCGGGCGTTCTGTGCCATTCAGCCTCGCCAAAGCTTGGGAAGACCTCGTGCGCGGTATCCGCATTTCCCTGCGCAACATCATTCAGGAATTGTTCTATTCTTTTCTATTGCTGCTGCTGGGGTTGATTCCGATTTTCAGCCCTTTCGCGGCTGTAGCAATCTTTTTGGTGCAGGCGTATTACGCCGGTTTCGGCAATATGGATTATACCCTGGAACGCTACTACAAGGTGCGCGACAGCGTCCATTTTGTGCGCCACAACCGGGGTTTTGCCATTGGCAACGGAACCATCTTTCTTTTGCTGCTATTCACCGGCATCGGGTTTTTATTTGCCCTGCCTTTGGCGACGGCAGCGGCTACGCCAGAGGTGTTGAAGCGGATGAAATTGCCTGATTAGTGTCTGGCCTATAAAATTAATTCCCGTTCCGTTTTGCGGTACAAACCCACATTGATCCAGCAAATCCATAGCAAAAAGGAGACAAAGGTGATTTTTTGGATGACCGGCAAATAAATGATCATCCCTTTGGTGTAGTACAGGTAATTGTTCAGACCCACAAGCAGCATGTTCAGGATTCCAAATCCAAAGAGTCCAAACCATTTGATTTTGTACAACCCGATGAAAGTCCCCGTCACAGCAATCAGGCCAATAAAAGAAGCAACATACGTAATTGCATCGTGGAAATTGGTGAATAAAAAAATCGCAATCATCATGGACAGGGTGCCCGAAAGCTGAATGATTACCCGGGCTTGTATTCCAAAATGGATGTACCTTGGGAAAAGGTACCAAAAGAGGGAAAGCGATAAACAAAGCGTCACCATGCCCGTCAGCGCAATCGGCCTGCCACCATTGTGTTGCCCGTTGATGGCGTATTCGTTGAGCAAATTGCACCAATAATTGTTGATCCAGCTAAACCCGGTTGAGTGTTGGTCAATTTGTGAACCTCCCGGGTAGTACCAAGTGGCCGCGAGGTAAAGTGGTACAAAAAGCAGGATTCCAAAAACGGGAGTTAATACCCAAAATTGTTTTATTTTTCTTTGTTTCAATGATCCTGCATTGTGCTGAATGAATGAGTTCCTTATCTACTGCCGTATTGTTGCTTTAAATCATTGGACAAATTGTCAAAAACATAGTCGTGTTCCTGGCGAATGCCCAATTTTTCAAGGAGTTCCCAATAAAATCTTGGGTTAAGGACAGAGGTATAAGTTGTTATTCTTGTCAATTTGCAACGGTCTTCACCAACTTGATCAAAATAGTAAATGGCTTCTTTGAACCCCAGCCATGTTCTGCCTGTCAACTGGTAATTAATGACATCCATCCGCAATACTTTGCCCCGCTCCAGCTCTGTTATTTTTTCTATGATCTTTCCTCCTGAAAAATAACAGGTTCTGATTCCTCCCACTTCCTCTTTTTCCAAAATGCATTTCTCCAGAATCGGCAAGTCGAATTTCATTAGAAATGGCTTTTCTGCATTGAGGGTATCCACTGATTTTATGGCGTCGTACACTTGCTCTGGCGTGTATGCATATATCCTTTCTGTTTTTACCTCAACGATTCTCACTCCACCGGAATTGATGTGTTTTTCGATAGGCATGCCAAACTAAACAATAATCAATGGTAAAATCAAAATTTTTAAATTGTTGGTGGGTTTAAAAACGCCAAAAGCAATTAAAGCCTTATTGGCCCAAATTCCGAGAATCACCAGCGGGATGATGACCGGGATAGACATGACCACACAAATCATTCCTTCCAATTGATTCAGATACAAAAAAATAAGGAATGCTATGATGGTGAAAATCATGCCGATAAAAGCCCATTTTTTAAAGGGCATTGCGCCAATGGCCACGCCCAATGAAAAAGGAAGTAAAATGAACAAAATCCAGCCATAATCTGCAAGGCCGTAGTGCAGAAAGGCAAACCCGATACCCAGGTAAATGAGGGTCAGAAGGATGGTTAGTTTAAAACTTCTGTCGTTCAGGATTTGGTTCATCAATTGCAGGATTTAGTTTTTGATAGAAATACAGTGTTTTATGAGTATCCACAAGGGATTCGGCTCCTTCCTCCCCATGTCGGGTAAGGACTATGCAAAGATTTCCATTGAAAAATGTCTATTAGTAGGGTCAAAACTAGTTTTTTGCCATAACAGGCAAACAGAAACATGCCATTAAGGGTCGCTGAAATAATAACTGTCCACTTTTCCAGGAGGTCTTTTGCGCCTACCCAGCGTTGGGGAACCACCTACCTTAGCTATACCAAGGTCGGGAACTCCCGCCCTTGATTAGAATTAAAATGCCTTGTCCGGAGAAAGCGACACTTATTAATTCAGCGACCCTTAGCTATGGCTAAGGTCGGGAACCCCCGCCTTAGTTAGAATCAAAATGCCTTGCCCGGAGAAAGCGACCCTTATTAATTCAACGCCCCTAACCACAAAATGCCTTGCCTGGAAAAAGCGACACTTATTAATTCAACGCCCCCATAGAAGCCTTACCGCATAAGGAAACGTTCGAATTACACTTTGGCCCCTTCCAAAATCCGGATATAATTCGCACGTTCATAAGCGTCAGGGTCGGAAACATTGAACTGGTTCATGGCGCCTTTGAAGGCACTGATAGATTGAAATCCTTTCGCCGACATCCAGTTTCTCAAATCGTCGTGCATCGTTTCCAGATACCGGATTCCATTTTTATACAAAGCAGAGGCGGTCATCGCAACATCGGCTCCGGCCAGTAAATATTTGATCACTTCCCCTGCGCTTTGTACACCGGTCGTTGCGGCCAGCGACAAACGCAGCTTGCCGGACAGGATGCCAATCCACAACAATGGCAAGCGAATCTCCGAAGCATCGCTATATTGCAGGTTGTGCATTACTTTTAAAGCCTGGATGTCAAAATCCGGCTGGTAAAACCGGTTGAATAAAACCAGGGCATCGGCCCCCGCCGCCTCCATCTGCAAACACATTGCTGGTTGCCCGGATAACGGCCTCAAAGCGGGCATTTTCTTGTTTGATTTGCTCTTCAAACATGGAAAACAAAACAACGGCACCGGCACCTGAATCTTCCATTTGCAGGATATTGTCTGTTTTTTCAGACAAGGTACTGGCTGAAACAACGATGGGCGAATGCAGTTTCAGTCCCATATAAGTCGTGTCGAGATTCATGAACTTCTTTTTTTAAAAAATGGGTTGAAATGCATCTGCCGTGGAAACCGCCATTTGTTCATAAGTTTTCCAGCGCAGATCCACGATTTCCTGAGCCAAAGTCATCAGTTTATCTGCTTCCTCCGGATTGGTCAGGTTAAGCACTTTATAGCGCAGTTCGTTGTAGGCGTAGTCTTTTAGTGTAATTTTCGGCCTTGGCGAATCCAGCACAAACGGGTTGCGGTTGTTTTTGCGCAGCATGGGATTGTATCGGATCAAGGGCCAATATCCGCTGGCGACGGCGAGGTCTTGCTGATTCATCCCTTTTTCCATGTCTATACCGTGTGCGATGCAATGGCTGTACGCTAAAATGATGGAAGGGCCGTCGTAAGCTTCCGCTTCGCGCATGGCCAAAAGGGTCTGCTGGGCATTAGCACCCATGGCCACTTGCGCCACGTACACGTTGCCGTAAGAAATGACCTGAAGGGCAAGGTCTTTTTTGCCAACCCGTTTCCCTGCTGTCGCAAATTTTGCCGTAGCAGCCGTCGGGGTAGCTTTGGACATTTGCCCGCCGGTATTGGAATACACTTCCGTGTCTAACACGAGAATATTGATGTTGCGGCCACTCGCCATCGCGTGGTCGAGGCCTCCGGCACCGATGTCATACGCCCAGCCGTCGCCGCCAATGAGCCAAACACTCCGGTGAACGAGTTGATCTGCGAGGGACAACAAATGCCGGGCAAGGCTGGAATCCAGGGTTGCCAACCGCGATTTTAATTCGGAAACCCGCAAGCGCTGCGCTGCAATTTCTGATTCTAATTTTTGCGGCGATTCAATCAAATCCCGGACAAAATCTACCCCCAATTCCGGTTCCAACTGCCGCAGCAAGTCGTGCGCCATGGATAGGTGTTTGTCGGCAGTCAGGCGCATGCCCAATCCAAATTCTGCGTTGTCTTCAAAAAGAGAATTCGACCATGCCGGGCCTTTCCCGGCTTCATTGACCGTCCAGGGCGTTGTGGGCAGGTTGCCGCCGTAGATAGAAGAACAGCCTGTTGCATTGGCCACAATCAGCCGGTCGCCGAACAACTGGGTCAACAATCGGATATAGGGCGTTTCGCCACAACCGGCACAAGCGCCTGAAAATTCAAACAAGGGCATCAGGAACTGCGCGCCGTGTACCATAGAGAAGTTGACTTTGGCGCGGTCGTTGAAAGGAATTTGTTCAAAATATTGGATGTTTTTACGACCCTGTTCTAAAATGGGCGCTTTGTTGCGTAAATTGATTGCCTTTTCGCCGGGGTTCTTGGGATTGGTAGCTGGGCAAGCTTCCACACAAAGGTTACAACCCGTACAATCTTCGAGGTAGACTTGCAGGGTGTAACGCGTTTCGGGGAAACCACGGGCATTGATGTTGGCCGATTCGAACCCATGAGGAGCGTCTTTGAGCAGGTCTTCGTGATAAAATTTGGCGCGGATAACACTGTGCGGGCAAACAAAACTGCAATTGCCGCATTGGATGCAAAGATCTGGTTCCCAGTAGGCTACGAGGTCTGAAATGTTTCTTTTTTCCCATTTGGCAGTGCCGCTGGGATAAGTACCGTCAACCGGCATTGCACTGACAGGCAATTCATCGCCGTGCCCGGCCATCATTTTTCCGATCACTTCCCGTACAAACAGGGGGGCAGCATCCGGCACGACCGGCAAAAAATCAGTGGTGGCATGGGCGGTTTCAGGAATGGTCACTTCAAACAGGTTTTCTAAGGTCTGGTCAACCGCCTGGTAATTTTTTTCTATGACTGCTTTCCCTTTTTTGTAGTACGTTTTTTCAATGGCTTTTTTGATGTGGCGGATCGCTTCTTCGCGCGGGAGCACACCCGAAAGCGCAAAAAAACAGGTTTGCATGATGGTATTGATCCGCCCGGCCATTCCGGTTTCGCGGGCAACCTCCGTTGCGTCAATCGCATAGAACCGGATCTGCTTGCTGAGGATCGCTTTTTGGACAGACAAGGGCAGTTGATCCCAAACTGTCTCGCGGTCGTAAGGGCTATTCAACAGGAAAGTGGCGCCCTGGCGTGCCAGCGGCAACATTTCCACTTTTTCCAAAAAATTGAACTGGTGACAGGCGATAAAATCCGCCTGGGCAATCAGATAGGGCGCGTGGATGGGTTCGGAGCCGAAGCGCAGGTGAGAAACCGTTCGGGCACCCGATTTTTTTGAATCGTATACAAAGTATCCTTGCGCAAACAACGGGGTGTTTTCGCCAATGATCTTGATGCTGTTTTTGTTGGCACCAACCGTGCCGTCAGCTCCCAACCCGAAAAACAGGGCTTGGCACCACCCGGATTCATCCAAGGAAAAATAGGGATCAATGGCTAAGCTGGTAAAGCCGATATCATCGGTGATGCCGATGGTGAAGTGGTTTTTGGGCTGTTTTTTCTTCAGTTCATCAAAAATAGCTTTCACCATGGCTGGGGTAAACTCCTTTGAAGAGAGGCCATATCGCCCGCCGGTGATTTTGGGCAGGTGTGACAGTTTACCCTGGTTGAAGGCTTCCACCAGCGTGATGACGATGTCCTGATACAGGGGTTCGCCGGAAGCGCCGGGTTCCTTTGTTCGATCCAATACGCTGATCGCTTGGGCGGTGGTGGGCAGCACATCCAAAAAATGATCCATTGAAAAAGGCCGGAATAAACGCACCTGGATCACGCCGACTTTTTCACCGCCAGCCTGGAGGTATTTCACCGTCTCGGCCACCGTTTCCCCGCCGGATCCCATAATAACGAGGACGCGCGTGGCCTCCGGGTCGCCGGAATAATCAAAAGGACGGTACTGCCGACCAGTTAGTCCACCGAATTTTTTCATGACCTCCGAGACGATATCCGGGGTACGGGCATAAAATGGGTTGACGGTTTCTCTTCCCTGAAAATAGACGTCTGGATTCTGGGCGGTTCCGCGAATAAATGGGTTGTCCGGGCTCAGACCCCTTTTCCGATGTGCAAAAACAAGTTCGTCGCTGATCATGGCGCGGATAATTTCATCCGGAATCAGGAATATCTTATTCACTTCGTGGGAAGTGCGGAAACCGTCAAAAAAATGGAGGAACGGAATGCGTGCGGTTAAAGTAGACGCCTGGGCGATCAAAGCCATGTCGTGCGCTTCCTGCACACTGGCCGCAGCCAGCATGGCAAAGCCGGTAGACCGCGCAGCCATCACGTCCTGGTGGTCCCCAAAGATGGACAGCCCCTGTGCCGCTAAGGAGCGCGCAGCAACCTGAATAACAGCCGAAGTCAATTCCCCGGCAATCTTGTACATGTTGGGCAGCATGAGCATCAAACCCTGGGATGCTGTAAATGTCGTGGTCAGCGCCCCCGTTTGCAAAGCGCCATGGACGGTTCCGGCGGCACCGCCTTCGCTTTGCATTTCAATAATTTCAGGAACGGCACCCCAAATGTTTTTGATGCCTTTGGCCGACCATTCATCCGCCAATTCCGCCATCGTAGAAGAAGGCGTGATGGGGTAAATGGCGCAAACTTCATTCACACGGTATGCGATATAGGCAGTGGCTTCATTGCCATCGAGGGTCACTGCGGATGTTTTATGATCTGACATGATAAATATGCTTTTTAGATACTTTCCAGGGTCATTTCTATGGCGTGGCAGGGGCACTGCTCAAAGCAAACCGCACAGCCGGTACACAAGTCATAATTAAACAAATACCGTTGACCGGGCCCCAGCTTGATGACCGCATCCTCCGGGCACGCGCCGAAACAGCCGTCGCATTCAAAGCAATTGCCGCAGGAAAAACAACGGGTTGCTTCATTCTGCGCTGCTTTTTGAGACAACCCACCAACGATTTCCGAGAAATCTTTGGTGGCTGTCTCCAGATCTAGATGGGGTTGTTCCTGGACGGGGGCTTCTGTTCGGTACCACACGTGCAGTTTTTCAAATCCTGCAATTGGTTTTTTTTCAGGTTTCACATAAGGGTCTTCTTCTAAAAAACCGTGGATAAACCGGGCTGCTTTTTTCCCGTGCCCCACAGCAATGGTGACGCTTCTTTCGCCCGGAACCACATCGCCTCCCGCGAAAATACCTGCAAAGCTCGTCATCATATCGGAGCCTACGGCCACGGTACCATCTTCTTTAATCGCCATACCGGGCGCTTTTTTCAGGAAATTCGTGTCGGTGTCCTGCCCCAGCGCCAGGATTAGAGAATCCGCTTCTAAGGTTTCAACTTCGCCGGTGGGGACGGGTTTGCCATTTTCGATGCGCATGACCTCTACGGTAAATGATTGCTGGTCAATACTTTTTATGGTGCGCAACCAATGTATTTTTACGCCTTCGCTCAGGGCTTCATCTGCTTCGAAGTCATGGGCAGGCATGTGCTCGCGGTCGCGGCGATAGATAATCAGGGCTTCTTCTGCGCCCAGCCGTTTGGCAATGCGCGCTGCGTCCATGGCGGTGTTCCCGCCACCATAAACGGCAACTCTGCGGCCAATTTTGGGTTCCAGCCCGAGTTCGACATCACGGATGAAGCTCACCGCATCTAAGATCTGGCCGGCGTCGCGCGCCGGGATGTCGGTTTTTTTTCCAATATGTGCCCCGATTGCAACAAATACCGCATCAAAATTGCCGGCTTCCTTTTCGCGCAGGATATCTTCTACCTTGTAGTTCAATCTAATTTTGACGCCCATTTTTTCTATGCGCAGGATCTCGGCCATCAGAATATTCCGCGGCAAGCGGTAGGCCGGGATGCCAAAATGCATCATCCCGCCCGGTAGCGGGCCCGCTTCAAAAATCTCCACTTCATGTCCCAACCTTCGAAGGTGATAGGCTGCGGACAGCCCGCTGGGCCCGGCACCAACGACCAAAACCCTTTTTCCGGTAGTCCCGATAACGGGTTCAAATTGCCATTCCTTTTCTATCGCCAGGTCTCCTAAAAAGCGTTCGACGGCGTGAATGCTGACCGGACTGTCCACTTGAGTCCGGTTGCAGTTGCTTTCACAGGGGTGATAACAAACCCGCCCGTGTATGGCCGGCATGGGATTCTCCTCAACCAGCTTTTGCCAGGCTTTCCGGTGTTTTCCAGCCACGACCAAAGCCAGCCAGGCTTGTATGTTTTCCCCGGCGGGACAGGCATTGTTGCAGGGTGGAAGCAGGTCGAGGTAAACCGGGCGCTGTTTGCGCAACGGACCGGTGCCATCTGCGTGGCTGCGCAGGTCCGGGGTGGATGTTAAATCGTTGAAGTGCTGCAGCATGATCAAGTCCTTTATTTGCCGCAAGGTGGTTTCTTTTTTTTTAGATGGGAATGACAAATCTCAATGGCGTGGGAGATGTAGATCAGTTTGTATGATATTTCGTAGCCATAAATTGTTTTAGGTATTCGGCTCTACCCGGCGAGTGAAATCAGCCAATTACGTAACGCTTATCTGGAATCGTGTAACACTTATACCTCGCGCCGCGAAGTTTTGTGCCTAGCAAAGTACAGTAAATGCCTGTATACGGCCTCGCATCAATTACCTCATGCACAAAACCTGACGGTGTGCAGTATAACTGCTTAACCTAAAACATTCAAATACATTGTAATATAGAGCAATAGCCTAAAAAAAATTAAAAAAATTTTCAATAGTGAGCAACCCACAAATAGGTTTATTTCAGGTGGTATATCCTATTCATTGTCAGAATTTAATCTAAAAAACCCGAATATAATGAACTGAAAATCAAATTAATAACATACGTCAAGTGATCAAGTTGTCACAATCGTTTTTTGAACATTCCCTGCGGAATTTAGTTGTGCTTTCGATTTTGCGCAACCGGCAGGTGAAACATATAAGCGGTGCAATACTTCCGGGATAGCGCAGAATTTACCAGCATTGAGCCGATTATCTTTTTGTCTGGTAATTATTCAAAATCGCTATTGTAATTTTTGCATGAAACAACTATTTACAGGAGGCTATGCCCCACACTTTGTTCTCGCATTGATTTTGTTTATAACCTCGGGATTGTCTAATGAATTACAAGCGCAATGCAGTACCCAGCCTGCTGCCGGCATTTGCAGTGGAGGGAACGGCCAATTAACGAATAATGGGAATATTAATTCCGGGCAAACGTATTGGTATGCCGGTAATGGCTCATTTAGCGCAGTGAACATTAATGGTGGAACCCTGAGGGTATGCGGGCAATTAACGTTGTCGAATATAAATTTTAGTACCGGCAATATTTTCATTGAAGCAGGTGGAAGCTTAACCATCAACGGAGGCGGGTCTCTGAATATGAATGGCAATAGCGTTATTTCCAACAGGGGGCAACTGACCATCAACAGAACCGTTGTGATTCAGAATGCAAATAATGCCATCTTCAATGATGCCGGAGCAACTTTGAATATGAATGCAGGCGCCTATCGGTTAGATATCAATAGTTCGACTTCGATCTTTGTTAATAACGGAACCTCCAATATTCATACGCTTATTGTTCAGAGTTCTGCGAGCGGCACGGCTGTCTGCCTTGGATTGAACAGTTGCACTAATTTAACCAACCTGACCAACAACCTGACTAATTCCTTCAACGCGCCCGACGGATCGGCGGTGGTGTCCATTAGGGGCAATGCGCTGTTAAACAATCCATTGGCAAACAATGAAGCCGTGGTGGTTTGCCGGGCTACCGCGTCAACTACTTCGGGGGGTGCCAGTTTTGGCAGCGCTACGGTCATCAACAACTGTTCGTCATGTAGTGAAGTCGTACTTGCTCCCGTCCTTCCCATAGAACTCCTTTTCTTCAACGGAAAACAGGAAAAAGAAAGCATCGGGTTAAGCTGGGCGACTGCCACTGAATTGGACAATGACTATTTCAGTATCGAAAAATCAACAGACGGCAATCTCTGGACTGTGCTTGAAAACATCCAGGGAGCAGGCAATTCCACCGCGAATCTGCAGTATATCTTTGTGGATTATGCCCCGAAGGCAGGGATTCAATATTACAGATTGAAACAAACCGACTTTGACGGGACGTTTACCTATTCAGCGGCTATTGCAATCACTTTTGAAGGTTCAACCAATGGAGGGAATTCAATTTCTGTTTATCCCAATCCGAATTCATCCAATCAACTAAATTTTCGTGGAATTGGCCTTGATCTTTCCTATACGCTGGATCTCAAAAAAGTGACCGGAGAATTGCTTTATTCCCAAACGGTCAACACCCATTCAATCGCATTACCAGACCTTGAAAAAGGGATATACCTGATTACGCTGTACGCTGAAGGCAGTGCTGGGATTAAAACGTTTAAGTATATTGTGATTTAAGCGTTGGTTCGGGAACTCCCAAACCAACGCTTATATCTTGTTCGGGAATTCGTTAATTGGCTACGGTCGACAAATTTTATTTTATACTGCATTAAATTTTTTCAATATAGCCGCCGGCTATGTCTGCAAAATTCGCCTTGTCTAAAACAAAATTTCCTTGACCTCGCTCAAATCGAAGATTCGACGTAGTCAATCACGAAATCCCGAACAAGCTCTTAGGAGCCGAGTGGAACGCAGCTATCGAACGATAAAGACAGGCACTAATTGGCCAATTTAAAGGAATCCATAAACCGGTCAATAGATTCGTTCGAGAATTTCCCGGTTTCGGTGACGGTCTGGATCACATACATTTTATTTTTCACTAAATAAAAGCGAACTTTGAAGATGGCCACCTGGATGGCTTTTGTCCCGGCGTCTAATGACCTGGCTTTGACCACCAAGGTCTTTTTATCAGCCAGGTGCTCCCTCACCGGGTTTATTTTTTTATTTAGATAAGCCTTCGCGCTGTAATCTTGGATAACCGGCCCGTTCAGATCTTCATTGTCTTTTTGAAAAAGTTGGTTGACTTTGATTTGATATTCCGATTCGTTGAATTGATCTGTGGGAACCAATTTTGAGTCTCTTGACCACCGGGTTAAAGAAAGCTCACCCCAGTCTTCCTGCGCATTGAACAAATAAACAGGCTGCTCTTTTCCAAGTACCCGCACGCGGTAAGGATCGCGGTCATAAAAATCCCAGTCATAGGGAAGACCTGCTTTTCCGGCAGGGAAGGTCTCCGTTTTATCCCCGTTTTTTACATAAATATAATACGTCAAAAATCCCTGGCTCACTTGCTCCCGAGGAATTTCGGCAGTGTAGGTAAAGCCGTTTTTTCGCTCCATATTGATCAATTTCCAACTCGGGCCATTCGTCACCTGAAGCTGAACGCTCACCGAAGGATCCGGCGTAATGGCCTGCGCTTCAACCTTCAACGGTGCATCGGCTATCGCAAAATCAGCGGATTGATGGACGACATAGGTTTTATCCACCGATGCCGGAGGCGCGTGGAATTCATTCAACCGGATATTTTGCCAGACATCGCTCGCCTTCCACCCGGATTTTGTGCCCGCTTTGGTCAACAGGTAAGCGCCGGGGGAAACGACGAATTGCCCGTTGGAAACTGCGGGTTGAAGGCGGTTCCCCGCATTGAGCGGCAGGATAGAAAAATCACGACCCAGATCACTTAAGTTGATCGTCATCGGATTTTGATTCCATTGCACCACCGCTACGGTTTTCTCAAGGCTGTTTCTGCCGTACGGATTTGCAATGATTCCGGCGTCGGGCATCACTTCCAGCCGCCATACACCGCTTTCTAACTGATCCAGAAAATAAGCGCCCGTTCCGGGATAGGTTACCACGGGAGAATTTCCGTAACCTGCAACGTGTTTGAGGGTTGACGGATTTGTCGGAGGAACGGTGGTATGATTGGTATAATAATATTTTTCTGCTGCATTAAACAACGCAAGGTCTTGTTCGTAATTGATGAAAAACCCATCAAAAGCAGTATTTTCCGGGTAAGACCCATAGTCTTTATACATGGGAATGCGATGGAAAATTTCCCCACAAATTTTTAAACTCAGCGCTTTGTTGGGCGTATACGCCAAATTCATGTGGTGGGTATTGTATTCCGTATTGGCGTAAGCCAAAAATTGGGGATCATACGCAAAATGGGTAGCGATCTGAATGCCTGCTTCCCGGAAGGAGCGGGCCATTGCGGGGTATATGTAGGATTTTGCGACATCCGCAGCGTCAAATTCATAGACTAATTTGGCGCCTTTGTATTTTTTGATCGTCGCATCAAAAGTGATGTTGTAATCATCCACATTGGGCAATAAATTTCCGGTCAATTCCTGCTGGTATCCCAACCCGGTTGGATACCATTGAAACGTACCGCCCTGAATGCCAGCTTTGAAATACGCCTCAGCTAAATGTACGCTGTGGCTGATGTTGTAGAAGATCGGTTTTTATACCCCGTTTTTTTTACCGCATTCACCATGCGCTGAATAAACGCCGTTACTTTTTTAGGCGCTTCCCGGTGGTGGGGTTCGTTGCTGATTTCAATAGCGAGGAGGCGGGGGTCGTCTTTATACGCTACCCTGGTGTAGGGATTGACGTGGTTCATAAACTGAAACAGGTAGTTCTCCTGGGCTTTCATGGCACCCGGATCGGTCAGGCAGTTGTCTTTTCCGTATTTGGCAGAAAAACCCGGCGTGGGTCATCCGGCTCCGGCCAGCCGTTGCCCCAGAAGGCGATGGGCGTGATGACGTAGTTGATGTTCCGTTCGCCTAATTTTTTCAGCAAATAATCAAACGCATGCAGGTTTTCATTGTACAACAAATTGCCCAGCGTATCACTGATTTCCGTATCCCAAACATGTACCCGGTACAGGTCAAAACCTAATCTGGAAAAATGGTAAACGTCTTCGTCAATGGCTTTGAGCGGGTCAATACCTAATTTTTTCGCCGAGCGATAGGCATGCGCAAACGGGACGGTGTAATTGACGCCGAAGCCCTGGATTTCCTGTTTGGTGTCTCCCCAGCGCATGACGCCGTTGTCGTTCACTAGGACGTTTCGTTTCACAGACTGACCGGCAACCTGTGCCTGCCCCACTTGGAAGATGCACCCCATCAACAGGGATAACTTCAAAATAAGCGGGTAATTCATGGTTGTTTTTTTATATAATCCTGCCACCCCCGGGGCTTCCCCGGCGCAGCCACCGGCCTCCCTAAATCAAATCGCACCGTAAACAGCCGGTCGGTATTGACCCTGCGGAGGTTGTACATAAAATATTTGCCGGGTACGAGGTCAATCCACCACACATTCCCGATGGCCGCCGGAATCAGGTTAGCTGTTTTCTGATCGGCGGGAAACAGTTGCCGAAAGCAGGTGCAAAAAAAGAAATAGAAGGAGGGTATGCGGGGCTTTCATGTTCAAGTAGTGTTTATCCGCGTAGTGGGACGTGCCAGCTACACGGACAAACACTAAATGTAGGATTTTACTTCAATAACTCAGGAAAATTCTGAATGGCTTTTTTATACCGGGGTACGGAAACGCCTCTCACGTAGCCCTGGTTGGGATTGAGCTTCACAAAATCCTGGTGGTAAGTTTCTGCGGGATAAAATTTAGAAGAGGGCGCTACTTCTACCGCTATTTTGCGGGAATATTTCCCGGAGGCCTCCAGGTTTTTGATGTAATCTTCTACCTGCTTTTTTTGAGCACCGTCGTTGTAAAAAAGGATAGAACGGTACTGCCTCCCGTGGTCGGGCCCCTGGCCGTTCACCTGGGTAATATCGCCTGAATTGAAATAGACTTTCAGCAATTGTTCGTAAGAAATTTCTTCGGGATTGTAGGTGATTTCAACGGCTTCGGCGTGTGAGGTACCCCCGCCGCCGACTTCTTCATAAGTCGGGTTTTCCTCCGTGCCGCCTGAATAGCCGGAAACGACTTCTTTTACGCCTTTTACGGCTTCAAAAATTTCCTCCACGCACCAAAAGCAGCCTTGTGCAATCACGATTTTTTCCCAATTCCCATTGTCCCGAGCTGGGGGAGCATTGACGTTGGTTGACGAAATGCCGGGTTGATCATTGACTGGCATAGTTCCTTTTTTTTGAGCCTGTGAGCAAGCCGTAAAACTCAGCATTAAAAAGACAGGCAAAACAAATTGAGCGATTTTTTTCATGGTGCGTTGATGTTTATGGTTTAAACCAGTAAACCACACTTTAGTTTTGCCACTTCATGGCTGAATGTCGTGTCACGGACGGTTCCCGGGCAAAATGACGCTCGCGATTCGTACTGCTCAATCCAAGCCTCTGCGGAAGAACCGCCTTTTCGATTTTGCTCGGCCAGCGTCCACTCGTCAGTGGCCGTGGTTTGCAAAAGCCGTTTAGAATTTAGCCGGAGCGCTATATCAAGCAGGCCAAATAGGGGGGAGGCTGAAATTTTTCCTATCTTGCGCCCCTAATTAACGTATGCGAAATAACTAACCACTTTGGGCGGCGTCTTCTTAACGCTGGCTACGTTAAAGGAACAGTTGCGTAGCGCCACTATGCGCCGGTTCCTTCGCCTTGCCAGCCTCAACAATCCGCTCGCCGAAAATGCCAACTTATTTCGCACACGTTACTAAGGAACGCCGAAATAATAACTTCCCGATTTGGGCGGTGGCTTTTCCCACCGGACTTCGTTGCTTCGTCGGTCACGTAGCTTTGGCTACGCTCCCTTCTTGCGCCTTGTCCGCTGGAAAAATCCCCACGCCGAAAACGCGAACTTATTATTTCGATGTTCCTAACCAATTTTTTTCTTAAAAAATGCATACAGATATGATATCGTTCCGCACGACCAAAACTCTTTGGATCCTGTTGTTATTGCCTTTTATTTCCTGGGCGCAACCCAGCAAAACTACGGTGTCTGGTGAACCGGATCGCTTTGATTTCGGCAAAATGTGGACGCTGGAACAAGCGCCATTCGATTACTTTGAAAAAACGTATGGCTTTCGCGCCGATGATAAGTGGGTGGAGCACATCCGCATGTCGGCTCTGCGTTTTTCCAACTACTGCTCAGCGTCATTTGTATCGCCGGATGGGTTGTTGATGACCAATCACCATTGCTCGCGCGGCGAGGTGGGTAAAATCATGAACCCGGGAGAAGATTTTGATAAAAATGGTTTTTACGCCGCAACTGCTGCTGATGAGCGTCGCGTGGAAGACCTGTTCGTGAAGCAATTGGTAAAGATTGCAGACGTAACGGACCAGGTCACCGCCGCGATTTCCAAAGCAAAAACGGATAAAGAAACAGCTACCCTGCGCGATTCTACCCTGAAAGCGCTGATCGCTCAATATGGCACGATGTCAGGCTGGACGGGCCTGGAAATCGAGCGGGTTACCTATTACAATGGTGGCCGTTTTTCGCTTTATGGCTATAAGCGATACGACGATGTGCGTCTGGTGCTGATTCCGGAATTGGAATTGGGCGCTTTTGGCGGCGATCCGGACAACTTCACCTTCCCGCGCTACACCCTCGACTGCACCTTCTGGCGGGTCTATGACAACGGCAGACCGGTGAATTCTTCCGCCAATTATTTCAAAATGAACCCCGATGGCGTGAGCGAAGGTGAACCCGTGTTTGTTGTAGGCAACCCGGGCAGCACGGAACGCCTCCGGACTGTCAGTCAGTTGGAATACGACCGCGATTACCGCTACAAAATTCAATTGGCCTGGCTGACCAACCGCATGAACGTGTTGCAGGAAGAATACAAACGCAACCCTTCCCATGATGTACAGGAAGAAATTTTTAACCTTTCCAACAGCGTAAAAGCGATAGGCGGCATGGTGAAAGGCATGCACGATCCGTTGCTGATGGGCCGCAAAAAAGCGATGGAGGATAACATCAAATCCAAGTCGAAAGCGGTGTCCAAAGGGCAGGACTATTGGGTGCAAATTGCCAACGCCTATAAAGTATTGGAACCCCACGCTGCAGAGGTAACCTTGCTGGCGCCCAGCCCTTATGGTGGGAAAGCGCTGTTGCTGATGCACTACGCCGACGCCTATGTTAAAGCAGCAGAAGGCGGTGCCGGAGAAGAAGACCTCGAAGCCTTGCGCGCTCAAATTAAAGAAACGGCTCAGGGTTTAGACAAGCCGATGGAATTGGAATTGCTCGCCACCCTTTTCGGAGAGTTGCAGCAGTTTAAGAGCCCGAACGACAAATATGTGTCGGAATTGCTGGAAAAATCAGCGCTGTCTACGGCTAAAAGCATCCTGGAGAAAACGGATTTTGCCGATGCGAAAAAACTTGAAAAAATGCTGGAAGGCAAGCCTGAAAAATGGGGCAAAGATAAAGACCCGTTGCTGAAAGCGGGGCGTTTGCTGCTGCCTGCTTACCGGGAAGCTGCCAGCGCATTTGGCGGAAGCGGCGCTGCACGCCGTGCCCTTGAATCCAAAGTTGGCAACGAAGTGTTCCAGGTTTATGGCCTGAACATACCACCCGATGCCACCTTTACGCTCCGTCTGGCTGATGGCATCGTCAAAGCTTATGATTACAACGGAACCATAGCGCCTGTCAAAACAACCTATTATGGATTGTATGACCGCTTTTTCAGCAACGATGGCAAATTTCCCTGGTCTTTGCCAGAGCGTTGGAAAAACCCACCGGCGGAATTGCTGCGTACGCCCCTGAATTTTGTCTCTACCAACGACATCATTGGCGGCAACTCTGGCAGCCCGATCATCAACAAAAAAGGTGAAGCAGTCGGCTTGGTTTTCGATGGCAACATTGAGTCGCTGCCCGGCAATTTTATCTACGACCCGGTCGCTAACCGCACCGTTTCTGTCCACGCCGGGGGCATCATTGCGGCATTAAAATACATCTATAAAGCCGAGCGCATCGTTAAAGAGTTGGGACAATAAATGTTAATTGCCTTATCTAATTCTGTCATTGTGTGTTAGTATAATAGAATTTGTCATAAGCGCTTGCCGGAAAAACCCGGCAAGTGCTTATGAATACTTCATCCCTTTTGTTATTTTTTGAATAAAACACAATCACAATGAAGAAGAACATTTTCTTTTCAGCGCTCTTTTTAGGTCTGATGACCACCGCATTAACCGCTCAAAGAAGTGCCAATGGTGCCATTGATGCCACCCACTTTGATAATAGGATTACTGTGAGGTCTTCCGGCCCGAGGGTCGAGAACGACACCTTGTTTGGAGCAGCCTTTGCCCTGCCGTGTGGCGACCAAATAACCAGTTTTTTTTCAAACAACTGGGGCTTTATCTCTGGGACCAATGGGTATACAGATTTTGAAAAAGCCCAGCGGATTACCCTGGGAGCAGGCAACAACTTTACTGTTCAGGAAATCTGGGGCTTCTTTGCCGCAGCTTCGGAAGTAAATAATGGCCCCCTCCGCGCCAAGGTATACAGCACATCTGCAGGTGGTGCTCCGACGACGGAGCTTGGCGTCAGTGCGGACATCAACGTAAGCGATATTGACACCAGCTCGTCCTCCCTTGTACCGACGATCTTTACATTTGCTACACCGCCCGCCGTTACCGGCCCGGAAATTTTCATCAGCATAGATTTTGAAGACTTGTATGCTTCACAGGATACGGTCGGACTTTGGATGACTGCAGACGAATGCGGCGACGGCAACGATGCGTACGAGCTTTGGGGCGACGGATCAGGATGGTTTCCGCTTGACAGCCCGGATTCCTGGGGACTCGAAACCAATTTACTGATAGGCGTTGTTGTGGCGTTTGATCCAATTTCTTCTCAATCGCCTGAACCTGTTGCGGGTATGAATGGCCTCCGGATTTTCCCGGCTTCCCCGAATCCGACCTCAGCCGATCTCAACATCAATTACCAGTTGGATCAAAGCAGCAAGTTGCAAATTGAGATTTATGCTACCGATGGCAAACTCCTGCAACGGATTGACAAAGGCATCCAGCCTTCCGGCCGTTTCACGGAGATCCTGAATACAGAACAATTGCCTGCGGGCGCTTACGTATACGGCGTCATCACAGAAACAGCCCGGTTAATGAACCGGTTCGTAGTAGAATAGGTTTTTAAAATGTAAGAGGCAAGAAGGCAAGGGGCAAACACGCAAGAGGCAAATGTGCAAGTTTGCAATCTTGCCCCCTTGCAAACTTGCCTCTTTACCCTCACCATTATAAATCATCATTACATCAACTAAAAACAACACATCATGAGCAAGCTGAATCGTTTCCATTTTGTTTTAACCCTCGTAATACTTTTGCTGTCGGCTCCGGCCTGTAATACCAGCCGAGCTACTAAAGGAGGCGTCATCGGCGGCACGGTCGGCGGTGTAGCTGGCGGACTCATTGGCAAGAATTCGGGTAACACGGCTATCGGCATCCTCATTGGCGCAGCAGTTGGTGGAACAGCGGGTGCCCTTATCGGCAATTATATGGACAAACAGGCTGCCGAAATCAGCAAAGACATGGGCAACGCTACCGTGGAACGCGTAGGCGAAGGCATCCTCATCACTTTTGATTCAGGCCTGCTTTTTGATGTAGAATCCTACCAAATAAAAGGCGCTACCCGGGATAATCTGAATCAGTTGGCTGCTACCCTAAAGAAATACGACGACACTGAAATCCTCATCGAAGGTCATACGGATAGTACCGGTTCAGACGACTACAATCAAAATTTGTCCAAAAACCGCGCCAAGTCGGTTTCCAGCCACTTGGCTCGCCAGGGCGTTTTGCCTTCGCGCATCACCCCCATTGGTTATGGCGAAAGTCAACCCGTAGCCGACAATGCAAGTGCTTCGGGTAAACAAGCCAACCGTCGCGTGGAAGTGGCTATTTATGCCAATAAAAAATTGAAGAAAGCGGCGAAAAGAGGGGATATTGGAGGGTTGAGTCCAGTAGGTTTTGGGGGTTAATGATTAACCTGCTTTTTTCTTCCCAAAATCCCCGCTAACCTCCTTATCTTAGGGTGAAATAAATTGAAAAACGAAAACACCCTTAAACATGCGAATACCACTTCACTGCTTTTTGTTTGCAACGGTGCTGCTGCTGGCTGGCTGCATGGGCGATTCCGATGAAAAAAAGCTTTATGTCCATTCTGAAAATACTGTATTTGCAAGGCTTCCCGGTGAACCCGATCGCCTGAGTCCGCTGATTACGGTAAATTCCTACAGCCGCACCGTCAACGAATTGCTGTTCCTGAATCTGTTGCAATTCGACCCTGCCACCTTGGAACTGCAACCCCAATTGGCGAAAAGCCGCGCGCAGATCGCCGAAATTACCGATGGCCTCTGGAAGGGAGGGATCGCGTACACCTTCGAGTTGCACGAATCAGCAGTCTGGGATAACGGCGCCCCCATTACCGGCAACGATGTGCTGTTTACTTTCAAGGCGCTGTTTGTCCCGCAGGTGAATAGCGGCCCAGCCCGTAGTTACCTCGATTTTGTAAAAGACCTTGCCGTGGATGCCGCTAATCCTAAGCGGTTCACGGTTTATACCGATCGCAAATATATCCTTGGCGAAGCGGCCATCAGCACCATGCCGGTTTATCCGGAATACCACTATGATGAGCAGGGGCGTTTGCGCAATTACACGCTGAAAGCACTGGCCGATCCGGAGCAGGCAGCGCGGCTTTCGGAAGATACTATCCTTGCTGCGTTTGCCGAAAACATGCACAGCGAGCGGTTTGCACGAGAAAAAGACGCGGTCAAAGGCGCTGGCGCTTACGCGCTGCAAGAATGGGTCACCGGCAAACAAATTGCCCTGAAACGCAAAGCCAATTGGTGGGGAGACGCCCTCAGCAAAACCTACCCCATGCTGCGCGCTTTGCCCGAGCGTTTGGTTTTTAGCATCATCCCCGACCAGGTAACGGCGCTTGCCGCATTAAAAAGTCAGGAGATTGACGTGGCGAGTCAGATTGACGTGAATGATTTTGTGGAAATCAGGAAGGACTCGGTGCTGCAACCGCTGTATAATTTTTACACCCCTGCTGCTTTGCAACTGTTCTACATCGGCATCAATACCCGCAATCCGAAGCTGAACGACAAAAGGGTGCGGCGTGCCCTGGCGCATACGCTTGATATGGACGCCATTATCCGCGATCTGTATGCCGGAATGGCTCAGCGGGTTACGGGGCCTTTTCATCCTGATAAGCCTTATTATCACAAAAATCTGGCACCCATTGCTTACAATGTCGAGCAGGCGCGAACGTTACTGAAAGCAGCAGGTTGGGAAGACACCAACGGGAACGGGGTGGCAGATAAAGTTTTGGACGGAAAGCAGACGGAGCTTGAACTGAATTATCTTGCCAGTTCGGCCAGTAAGTTCAGTATGAATTTGGCCCTGGTGTTGAAAGACAACGCTGCAAAAGCCGGCATTCAAATCAATATCCTTCCGAAAGAATTCCCGGTGCTGATTGAATCGTTGAAGCGCCGCGAATTTGAATTGCACGGCGGTGCCTGGGTGGCGGAGCCTTTGCCGGATGATCCCAAGCAACTCTGGCACACGGAAAGCAATACGCCCGACGGCGGCAACCGCGTAGGTTTTGGGAATGCGGCAAGCGATGCCCTCATTGACGAGATCCGCGTCACACTGGATGAACAAAAGCGGGCAGGTTTATACCGGAAATTCCAGGAGCTCGTTTATGAAGAACAGCCTTGTATTTTTTTGTTGGCACCTCAGGAGCGACTCGTCATCCACAAGCGGTTTGATGCGCGACCCAGTGTTTTGCGCCCCGGATTTTTTGTGAATGAGTTTGCTGTAAAGCGCTAATTTTGCTCCGTTTCTTTTCACCAACTTTAATCGCTTATGAAACGTATTCTTTCCATTTCCTCCATTGCAATTTGCCTTGCACTCCTATTTGTTTTTTGTAAACAAGACCCGAAAAACGGCAACAATGTTATCTGGAAACGCACCACCAATGAAGTGATTGCCCGCCTCGACGCTGATCCGGAACGGATAAACCCGCTTCTGACCTCTACGTCCTACGCCAGCCAGGTCAACAGCCAGATTTTTCAATTCCTGATGTACGTTAACCCTCAAACCCTGGAGCTTGTGCCGCAATTGCTCAAGGAAGAACCCGTTGCAACGGAAATTGCCGAGGGGACTTGGAAAGGAGGCGTCGCTTATAGCCTGGAAATTCATGACAAAGCTGTGTGGGACAATGGCGCTCCGGTAACCGGCAACGACTATGTATTTACCTTGAAAGCATTGCTGAACCCATTGGTTGATGCGACGCGCATGCGGGGTTTTGTAGACCTGATCCGCGACGTAAAGGTGGATCCGGGCAATCCTAAAAAATTTACGGTTTACACCAGCGAAAAGCAAATCATTGGTGAAGAGAAGGTGTGCAGTACCTTCCCAATCATGCCCGAATACCTCTACGATCCAAAAGGCTTGTTGAAGAATATTCCGATAACGGACTTATGTACGCCCGGAAAAGCGAAAGCACTCAGTGAGGCTGGCGGTGCACTGAAAACCTTTGCGGAAGACTTTCAATCGTCGAAATATTCCAATGAAATTGGATTTATTGGCGGATCGGGGCCGTATCGCCTCGAAAGCTGGGAAACAGGCGTTCGGGTTGTATTGAGCAAAAAAAACAACTGGTGGGGGAATGGAATAGACCGGGTCACGCTTCAAGCTTATCCGGATCGCCTTGTTTATCAGATGATCGGGGATGCGACGATGGTGTCGCAGGCGCTTTATACAGAAGAAATAGATGCTGCGGCAGATCTTGACCCGACCATGTTTGACAGCTTGCGCAATAATTCGGATCTGGCGGCGCGCTACAATTTCCATACGCCATTGATGTTGTCTAATTTTCTCATCTATGTGAATACCCGCAATCCCAAACTGGCTGATAAACGGGTTCGGAAGGCCATCGCCCATGCATTGGATGTGGACGAACTCATCCGTACAATTTTTAATGGCCTCGGGCAAAGGGCTGTCGGCCCTGTACACCCAAATGCAGATTACAACAATACCGACCTGAAACCGTTGGAATACAACCCTGAAAAAGCCCGCCAACTGTTGGAAAATGCCGGATGGATGGATACAAACGGCAATGGTACGGCTGACAAAAACATCAGTGGGGAATTAGTGGAAATGGATCTGCAATACCTTTACACTGCGGGCAGGCCAATTTCTCAGGCGGTGGCCCTGTTGTTGCAGCAACATGCAAAAAAATCGGGGATCAACTTAGTGTTGATTCCCAAAGAATTTAATGAGATGCTCGATGCACAGAAAAGCGGAACCTACGAATTGTGTTCCGGTGGCCGCTCGCTTTCGCCTACACTTTGGGAACCGCAGCAAAGCTGGTCAACCACGGGCGATAACCGCACGGGTTTTGGCAATGCTGAAACGGATACGCTGATTGACCAAATAAAGGTCACCTTGGACAAAAGGCAAAGAAACAACTTGTACAAAAAGCTGCAAGCCATCATCTACGATGAGCAGGCGGAACTTTATCTGATGGTGCCTACCGGGCGCATTGCCATCCACAAGCGATTCGAAGCGGAGCCTACCTCCCTTCACCCGGGGTATTTCCCACAACAGTTTAAACTTACGGAGCAATAGGTTAACAGGAGACATCCCGGATTTTTAGACCGGTTCTTTAAGAGCCAGGAGACGAAATTCGAGATGTCTCCTGGTTTGTATCCTTTCCAGTTATTATACGCAACCGCATTATTGAGAAAACACATGTCAGAACAAAAAACCTCATTATTGCCGAAGGTAGAGTTGCTCATACTGGGCGTATTTTTGATTTCTTTCATCTTGTACGCCACCTCCAAATGTAGCGCCACCAAAGCCCGGTATGCAGAAGAAGCGAGTGAAGAAGCCCTGGCAGACAGCACTTCACAAACTCAGGCTGCAACAACAGCCAATGCCCTGGCCAAGGATTCAAGTGCATCAATTGTTCCATCAAAAGAAGTCGTCCGGGAGCGCTACACCCCGTTGTACGTAACCATGGCCGGACTGAACGTGCGTGCCGAGCCTAAGTTAAACGCCAAAGTGCTTGACCGGCTGGCCTTGTATGAAGAAGTCCTGTTTATGAACGAAATCACCGATTTTGCTCAAGAGATCGTCCTTGGAAAAATCATTCGAAACGACCCCTGGGTAAAAATACAGACAAAAAAAGGGCGTACCGGCTGGGTGTTTGGCGCGGGTGTTCACTATTACAAAATCAAGCTGGAAGGCGTAGAGTAGTGATGTGATGTCTGCCCATTTAATCGGTGTTTGCTCTTTAGAGTTCGAGCGCAAGGCAGGCTAAGGCCAGAAAACCGGAGTCCCGCCCGGCGGGATGACCGATTTTGGAGCAAAACATAACGCAGCTCTCGAACTATAAAGACAGACACAAATTACTGCAATCCAAACGTTTCGATGACGGTTACCAATTGTCCCGGAAAATCAGCTCCTCCGGGAAACCCCATGTTCCCGAGGGCTTTTGCCCATTCTTTATAATTGTCGTTGTCCGGGACAAGCCGCGCATTTGGCCCAGTTGTCAAAAACAGGCTGCAATCGCGGAAGCTGGTCCACGCATTTTCGTAGTGTCGCAGGCAAACGCCGCTGTATTGACTACTTTCTCCTTTCCAGTCCTGGGTGCAGTGCAGCGCAAAGTGGTTATTGCCTTTGCGTGCCGCTTCCGCCGTTCCTGCCTGGCTCATCAGCATCGCAGTTGCCAGCAACACAGACGCTGGCACACCGTATTTCTTCTGCTCACCCTGCGCAACCCGTGCAAAGCGGTTCAGATAAGCGCGTTTTTCCGCATCGTCCACCGCGGCTAAGCGCTGCAAATAGGTTTTTGAAGTGCTCCCGAAACTTAGCGGCGAGAGTTCCATCCGGCTTACCTCGCCAGCAGGAGGCGTTGCTTCGGTTGCTTTCTCGGTGAAAATTTCCCGTTTGCGCTCGGGATCCTTCCGGCGCACCGGTTGAGAAGACTCTTCTTCTTCTATGCCATCCGGCGCGTTCAGGTTAATTTGAAAGCTCAGGTTCTTTTTAAAAACAATAAACAGCAGGATGGCGCCTAAGCCCAACTGAAACCAATGAGTGCGCAGATAAGCTCTAATTTTGGAGTGGGTATCGTTTCCTTGCATGGGTGATGTTTTTTAGGAATGTGGCGTAAATAAGTTACCTGGATTCGGCGAGGCTGTTTTTTCATCAGGCAAGCCGCGAGAAGGGAGCTTAGCCTAAGCTAAGTGACCGCCGAAGCAACGCAGCATGGTGAAAAAAGAGGCCGCCTAAACAGAGAAGTTATTTACGACACGTTCCTTAGTCAAGAAATCGAGTCAAATTTAAAACAAATAATGTTATAAAACAAAACTTTTTGTTTTATAAAATAAAAAAATAAAACCGGATGTGCTGGTTATTGATTATCAGTTATTTGCTATTGGTGGAACGGGAACGGGACATTGTAGCTACGAACAGCCCAATAACTAATAAACCCCTACCTCCTCCTAAACCCCTCATACCCGCCAACACCCAGCAACAGCAGTAGCAGCCCTGCCCAGGCTTGTTCCGGTTTTTCAATCAGGGTGTTCACCACAAACGCCGCCGAGATCAGCACAAAAACTGCGGGCACGACGGGGTATCCAAAAGTCCGGTAAGGTCGCTGTGCGTCCGGACGTTTTAGCCTGAAAATGAAGATGCTGACACCGGCGAGGGTCATGAATACGATATCCATGAACGTAACATAAGTAATGAGGTTGCCGAAAGTACGCCAGAACAGCAACAGCAGGATGGCCCAAAATGCCTGCCCCAACATGGCGTAGACCGGCGTCTGGAAGCGCGGATGCACCCACGACAGTTTTTTGAAAAAAATGCCGTCTTCCGCCATAGCGAAGTAGATGCGCGGAGCCGACATGGTATAGATGCCGATGGTGCCAAATACCGAAATGGCGATGGCAATGGCCACCAATTGACCCCCAAAAGCGAAAACAGAAGCGACAGCGTCGCCAGCGACCTTATTGCTTTGCGCAATGACATCCAAAGGCAACAACAGCATGTACGCTAAATTGATCAATACGTAAAAAGCCGTCACCAAGATGGCGCCCAGAATCATTGCGCGGGGTACAGTGCGTTGGGCGTTGATGGTTTCGCCAGCCAGGTAGGAGGCATGGTGCCAGCCGCCAAACGACCACAATACGCCGATAAGTGCCGTCAGCATAGCATTCGTCCAATGCCCCGACATGCCAAAGCCGGAAGAAAAATCCAATTGTACTTTCCCGGGGTCATAGTATAGAAACCCGACCGCAATGATGGCCAGCATCGCTAAGAGTTTCAGTCCGGTAAAAACATTGGCAAAATGCTGACTCACATTCACCCCGATGCAATTAATGCCAGTGAGCCCTGCAATGACAAAAATGGCCAACCCGATCTTCCCGGGTTCCCCCAGCGGGACAAAAATGGTCATGTATTCTGCCAGAGCCATGCCAAGTGCCGCCAAAGCCCCGGTATTGATGACCAGCAGGGTCACCCAGCCATACAGGAAACCTGCCCTGGCGCCATACGCTTCTTTGAGAAAGACATAAACCCCACCCGATTTTGGGAACATACCACCCAACTCGGCAAATGTGAGCGCCCCGGTGAGTGCAATGATGCCGCCAATGGTCCATACCAGGAGGACTAATCCAGGATGTTGTACGGTTTTGGCGATTTCTGCCGGCGTCAAAAAAATGCCCGAGCCAATGGAACCGCCCACAGCGATCATGGTCAGGCCGTACAAGGTGAGTTTTTGTTTTAGTTGCGTCATGGTTTGTTTTTCGTTTGTTTTGATTCTATTTTCCAAATGTAGAGATAACCTTTCAGGAATCCATTTCAAGATTGTTATCTTCGCATATCACAAATAAATCCAGCCTCCTATGAGCCGTCAAACGCCGGAACCACCCCGCAGGATCATCTCCCGATGGAGTATGCTCTGGCTTGCAGTTGTGTTTTTTATTCTAATTTCCATTGTGATGCAAAAATGTGGCATCAAGATTATGAAGCAGACTGAAGATTCGGAGTTGATTGATAAACCGCACAGGGGGCGGTAATTGAGTTGGCAGGTTTTAGTTGGCAGTTGGCAGTCTTGAGCTTATTTTAGATATGCTTACATTTTCAACATAAACCTTCTCTCTCTAAGTTTTTCTACTTTCTACTTTCTACTTTCTACTTTAACCTTTGAATCTGAATTTCTTATGACATACGAAAACCTACTAATACAGGAAGAAGGCGGCATCTTGCTGCTCACCATCAATCGCGAACAAGCGATGAATGCGCTCAACACGGCCACGATGCTGGAACTGAAGCGTTTCTTTGGAGAAGATGCGCCGAATCGCCACCACATTCGGGGCGTCATCCTCACCGGTGCCGGAGAACGCGCGTTCGTAGCTGGGGCTGACATTAAAGAATTTTTGGCACTCGACGCTGAAGAAGGAGCGGCAATGGCGCAACGGGGTCAGGATATTTTTTTCCTGATCGAAAATTTTCATAAACCGGTCATCGCCGCCGTGAATGGTTTTGCGCTTGGCGGAGGGTGCGAATTAGCGATGGCCTGCCATTTGCGCATCGCCGGCGAAAAGGCGCGTTTCGGGCAACCGGAAGTCAACCTCGGCATCATCCCGGGCTATGGCGGCACACAGCGATTGGTGCAGTACATTGGCAAAACAAAAGCAATGGAGTTGATCCTAACCGCCGACATGATCGGTGCGGAGGAAGCTTACCGCTTAGGGTTGGTGAACTACGTTGTGCCTGCCGGTGAAGAAGTGGCCAAAGCTAAAGAACTGCTCGCAAAAATTATCGAAAAAGGTCCGATTGCCATTGCCAAAGTGATAGAAAGCGTGAATGCCTATTATTTGCACGATGTGGATGGATTTGCGCACGAAGTGGAAGCGTTTGGCCACACCACCGGAACCGCCGATTTCCGGGAGGGTGCTGCGGCTTTTATAGAAAAAAGGAAACCGAATTTTCAGGGTAAATAATTGGAATTATGTGTCGGACACCTTCGAAGGTGTCCGACACATAATTCCAATTATTTACCGACGATACGAAACACCTGAGCCACTGTTTGCTCCAGTCCTGCTGCGGTTTGAGCGATGGCTTCGGCCAGACTTTGCGGTTTATTCGAAATGGAAAAGGCTGCGAGGAGCCCAAGTTCGCGAAGGTCAGCGGCATTGGCTTCCAAGGTGCCACAAAATGCCAGGACGGGGATACCTTGCGCAGCGGCTCGACTACATACCCCGTTGATGAGCTTTCCGTGTAAAGTTTGGCGGTCAATTCTGCCTTCGCCCGTTACGATCAGGTCAATGCCCGCCAAAGCGGTTTCAAAACCGGTGTATTCCATCACGGCTTCGATGCCCTGCCGCATTGGCGCGTTCAAAAAGGCCATCGCTCCGGCACCTAATCCTCCGGCTGCTCCGGCTCCGGGCAGTTGCGCGACATCTTTTCCACAATATTCCCGGAGTAATTCAGCAAAATGAGCCAGGCTGGCGTCCAATTCCGCTACGGCAGCTTCATCAGCGCCTTTTTGCGGAGCATAGACCTGCGCTGCACCGGTTGGTCCGCAGAGCGGATTGTCTACATCGCAAATGACTTCAACCCGGGCATTCATTTCCAGTCTTCCGGCAATGCGATGCACTTTGCCGAGGTTTTGGCCCACCGGCTCCAATGGAAGGCCGTCGGCGTCCAAAAACCGGAGGCCCAAAGCGGCAGCCATGCCCATGCCACCGTCGTTGGTTGCACTGCCGCCGATGCCCAGCACGATGTTGCGCACGCCGCGTTGAAGCGCGTCTGCGATGAGTTCACCGGTTCCGAAAGTTGTGGTATACAATGGATTGCGCACTCCCGGCTCCAGAAGTTGTAATCCGGAAGCCTGGGCCATTTCTATGAAAGCAGTTTCCCCATTGCCGGAAAGGCCGTAGCTTGCCTGAACAGGTCTGAACAGGGGATCATTTACAGTACATTGAACTTTTTGTCCGCCGCTGTGAAAGGTAAGGATTTGGGCGGTACCCTCGCCGCCGTCGGCCAAAGGGAAGCAGCGAATCCGTGCTTCCGGCATCGCGGCCAAAATGCCCCGCTCGATGGCATGGCAAACGCCGGGGGCATCGAGTGCGTCTTTAAAAGAGTCAGCGGCAATGAGGATGTGCATGGTATTTGTTAAGCATTAAGGTTTTTAGGTGTCGGACACTTCCAAAGTGTCCGACACCTGAAAACCTTAATGCTTACAATTTAGGTAGGGTACGTGTCGGACACCTCGAAGGTGTCCGACACGTGCCCTACGTAAATTTACGCTTCTTCTTCCGGACTTTTCCCTTCGTTGATGTTTTCGTCCGAATCAATCGCAGCAGCAGGTGCCATTGCGTTTTCGTATAGTTCGCTAACGGAATGGCTGCTGTAAGGGCGCGGCCCAATGAGGCGCTCGACGTCCGATTTCAGCAGTACTTCTTTTTCGAGCAACTGTTGTGCCAGCGATTCGAGTTCATTGCGGTGTTCGATCAATAATTGACCGGCGCGCAGGTATTGCGATTCAACCAATCCGCGCACTTCCTGGTCAATCATGGAAGCCGTTTGTTCCGAATATGGCTTGTTGAACTGATCCTGCGACATCCCGTAGAAAGACACCTGACCAACCTGATCGCTCATGCCAAAGACCGTCACCATGCTGTAAGCCATTTTCGTGACCTGGTCGAGGTCGCTTTGAGCGCCGGTGGATACCTTGTCGAAAATAAGGGACTCTGCAGCCCGGCCTCCGAAAGTCATGCACATGCGGTCGAGTAATTGTTCGGTGCGCGTAATGTATTCGTCTTTTGGCAGGTATTGCGCATAGCCTAAAGTGCCCATACCACGCGGTACGATCGTTACTTTCACCAAAGGAGAAGCATGCTCTAAATACCACCCGCAAACTGCGTGGCCGGCTTCGTGGTAAGCGATGATTTTCTTTTCTTCCGGCGAAATGATCATGCTCTTCTTCTCCAAACCGCCAATGACCCGGTCGAGTGCGGAGTTGAAGTCATCCATATCCACCGCTTTTTTATTGCGGCGCGCTGCAATCAGGGCAGCTTCGTTACATACATTGGCGATGTCGGCGCCGGCAAATCCGGGTGTCATCTCGGACAGTATGGCCGGATTTACATCCGCCGCTTTTTTGATGTTCTGCAAGTGTACTTTGAAGATGGCTTCGCGCCCTTTCAGATCCGGGTAATCAACCCCGATCAAGCGGTCGAAGCGGCCTGGCCGAAGCAGAGCCGTGTCGAGGACATCCGGGCGGTTGGTAGCCGCCATCAGGATGACGCCTTTATCGGTACTGAACCCGTCCATTTCCACCAGCAGCTGGTTGAGGGTATTTTCGCGCTCGTCGTTACCTCCTTGTAAACTGTTGCGCCCGCGCGCGCGCCCAATCGCGTCAATTTCGTCAATGAAGACGATGCAGGGCGCTTTTTCACGCGCTTGTTTAAACAAGTCGCGCACCCGTGAAGCGCCGACACCAACGAACATTTCGACGAAATCAGAACCGGAAATCGAGAAAAAAGGGACACCTGCTTCACCAGCTACGGCTTTTGCCAAAAGGGTTTTACCCGTTCCCGGAGGGCCAACCAATAACACGCCTTTGGGGATTTTACCGCCCAATGCCGTATATTTTTTCGGATTTTTCAGGAAATCCACCACTTCCATGACTTCTTCTTTGGCTTCATCTAACCCTGCAACATCCTGAAAGGTAATGTTTACCTTGCTGTTCTGGTCGAATAAAGTAGCTTTCGACTTGCCGATGTTGAAAATTTGAGCGCCAGGGCCGCCACCACCGCCGCTGACACGGCGCATAATGAAGACCCAGATGGCAATAACAATGGCGATGGGGAGCAACCAGCCAAGGATCGGTGCCAGCCAATTGGTTGGATTTTCGTATTTGGGATAAACCCTTTGATCGCGGGGAATATTTTCACGCTCCTGGGTATCTTCGAGGAACTGGGTGAACGAATCGCCAGAACCTATCAACAGCCAGTAATGGTAACGGTCGCTGCCGAAATTGCTTTTTGCAGCATCTCCATACTCATTGTTGGCGGCTTCTAATTTTTCCCTTTTGATGTAAATATGCGCCCGCTTCTCATTGACCACAACAATCTTTTCGATCGCCTGATCCTTGAGCATCTTTTCCAGACGGTTCATCGGGAGCTGTTCTTTGGTGCCTTCGGATACGCTATTAAGACTCAATGCGATGAGTACCAGCGCAATAAGTCCATAAATCCAATAGGAGCCAATTTTGGGGCCACCCGGTTTATTTTCCCCATTTTGATTTTCATTCCTGTTTTCCATTCAAAACCTACTTTTACATTACTTTTATGAAATAACGCATAGCCCCGCATTTCGTTTTCAATATCTCGACCAAGCGTCAAAAAAGCCCTACAAATTTTCATATTCTGTGAAGCGGGCGTCTCCCCAGAGTTGTTCCAGGTCGTAGTATGGGCGTGTTTCGCGATAGAAAATATGCACGACGGTATCAAAATAGTCCATGCATATCCACCGCGAGTGCCCCTGACCCTCTACATGCCCAGGATTGAGGTGGAGTTCGTCCTTGATGCGGCGATGCACATTTTCGGACATGGCCTTGACTTGCGTATTGGAATCGCCCTCGCAGATGATGAAATAGTCTGCCGGAGCATCTTGTAAGTGCCGCAAATCGAGTCTGACAATGTTTTTGCCTTTGATGTCCTGAATGCTATCTATGATGAGATCGTTCAGTGTTTCCTGTGCAGAAGCGGGAATTTTGATTTTTGCTGATGTCCTCAAAATTAAAAATCGTTAGTTTTGTGAGCGAAATAGAACGTTAGAGATGTAAGATGAAAGACTGATCTCTTTACACCAATCATAAAGTTACAAACATTTTCCCTTTGAGTAACAGCAACAAGCATTTTATCGGAAAGGTTCTAATGGAATTTCCTGCGTTGCCTTCTACAAATTTGTTTGCATTAGAACTCCTATCAAAAAGCAAACCAACAGAAGGAACTGTCATTTCTGTCTCTTATCAAACAGATGGCCGCGGCCAAATTGGCAGCAAGTGGCTTGGAGAACCCGGCAAAAATATTGCTTTAAGCGTCATTTTGTATCCTTTTTTTCTGAAAGCTATACAACAATTTTCACTGAGTCAGGCAATTGCCCTGGCGGTGCGGGACTGGGCGCAGGCCATTTTGGGGGAACCGGTTCATCTGAAATGGCCCAACGACCTCTATATCGGCGATCGAAAAGCTGGCGGAATCCTCATTCAGAACAGCATTATGGGCGCTTCTTTGCAGTCGAGCGTAGTGGGAATCGGCGTCAATGTGAACCAGGAGTCCTTCGACGAAACGCTCCCCAATCCGACTTCTCTGAAAATAGAAGCCCGTGGCCTCGAATTTGATCTGGAAATGCTTAAAAACCTTTTGTTTCAACACCTCGAACAGCGTTATTTGCAGCTCAAAACCGGGCAGTTGGAACCACTTGCCGTCGCTTATCGCGAATGCCTTTACGGATTGGGGGTTTCTAAGCTTTTTCAGCGGCAGGATGGCACTACGTTTCGCGGCATTATTACAGGAACTACGCCCGCAGGATTGTTGTGTATCCTCGATGAAGATGGAAAAGAAGCAACCTTTGATTTGAAAGCGGTGCGGTTTGTCCTGGAAGATGGGTGAAAAAGGATAAAGTTAAACAACAAACATGAAGATTCATATCATCACCATTGGCGACGAAATCCTCATCGGCCAGATTGTAGACACCAATTCGGCCTGGATGGCTGGCGAGCTGAACCGGATCGGGGCACGGGTCAGCTATATTCATTCCATCAGCGACGACGGGGATGCCATTCGGGAAACGCTTGACCGCGCGCTGGAGGACGCCGATGCGGTGCTGCTGACGGGCGGGCTGGGGCCAACAAAAGACGACCTCACCAAAAAAGCCCTGGCAGATTATTTCGGAGTGGAATTTGTTTTTCACGAGCCAACCCTGGTTTGGATTCAGGCGCTTTTTGAACGCATCGGACGCCCCATGAAAGCTGAAGCCTTGCACGATCAGTACCTGATGCCAGCCAATGCGGTAATTCTTCCAAACAAAATGGGCACGGCGCCTGGGATGTGGTTTGAACACCAGGGCAAAGTGATTGTCTCCATGCCCGGAGTGCCCAGCGAAATGAAATACCTGATGCGCCACGAAGTGTTGCCAAAATTGAAAGCGCGCTTTGGCGGAAAGCCCATTCAGCACCGTACCATCCTGACGGTGGGCGAAGGCGAAACCATTATCGCAGGGCGCGTTGCAGCCATAGAAGACCAATTGCCCCCGCATGTCAAACTGGCATACCTGCCAGCGGTGGGTCAGGTGCGCCTGCGCCTGACGGGCATCGCCGATGATGCGGCTGCGCTGGAACAATTATTGGATGAACAGGCTGCCACCATAACGGCTTGTCTCTCCGACATCGTTTACGGATTTGGCGACACCACGCTGGAAGCTGCCATCGGGCAAATGTTGCTCGCCAGGAGCCTCACGATCGGCGCTGCTGAAAGCTGCACCGGCGGCCATTTTTCGTACAGCCTTACGGCGATTCCGGGGGCGTCGGCCTATTTTAAAGGCGCGGTAGTGGCTTATGACAATGCGGTGAAAAGGTCATTGCTGGGGGTTCGGGCAGAAACCCTGGAACGCTATGGCGCGGTGAGCGAACAAACCGTGTTGGAAATGGCGCAGGGTGCCAGAGAACTGCTGCAAACGGATCTTGCCGTTTCCATCTCCGGCATCGCAGGCCCCGACGGCGGCACCCCCGAAAAACCGGTGGGCACCATCTGGATGGCCATTGCAAACAAGGATGCGGTGACGGCGCAAAAAATTGTGCGCGGCAAAGACCGGTTGAGCAATATCCAGTACGCAACGATACAGGCGTTGAATATGGTCAGGAAGTTGTTGGCGGAGTGAGGGGGTGCAAGGGGCAAATTGGCAAAATGCAAGTTCGCAAGTTGCCGTTCACCCCCTTGCCAACTTGCCTTTTGCAAACTTACCGAACCAACGTCAACGTACCCGAAAACAGCTCCTGTTTCCCATCCCTGAAAACCAGCGCTGCAAACCACGCATAAGCCCCTTCCGAAGCTGGTTTGCCTCTAAACCGGCCATCCCAGCCCAAGGCAGAATTATTGGGTAGAAAATTATATTGTTCAAATACCATACCGCCCCAGCGGTCGAAAATCCGCATCTGCAAGACAGCGGTCACATCGCCGCCGTCTTGCAGGAAGAAACGGTCGTTGATGCCGTCACTGTTGGGTGAAAAGACGTTTGGGATATAGACCTCCCGGCAACTTTCAAACGCGATCCTTACGTCATCCTCCGCTTCGCCGCAGGCGTTGGAGGTCAGAATTCGGTAGAGGCCGGGGGAACTGACTAACAGCGTATCGGCAGTTGAACCATTTTGCCATAAATAGTCCACGTTTTGAGGTGCCGCCGAATGGAGCGGCAGCGTTTGGCCGGTACAAAGCGTGGTATCTGAACCCAGTGAAGCTTCGGGTTGTAAGATTCCTGAAATGTTGATTTGGTCGGTACCGATACAAAAAGTATCCGTTTTGGTAACGGTCACTTCGTAAAGGCCGGGCGTCACGACATCCAGGAAAGCGTTACCGGAACCGTCAGACCACTGGTAGACAGCATTCGTCGCGGTGGCGTTTAAACGAAGCGATTGTCCTTCACACACAAAAGTATCGGGTCCAATATCAAGTTGCAGCGAGTCGCCCAAGACTTCCAGAATCAGGTCGTCGTAGAAAATTTGCCCACAGGCGTCTGAAATTTCAACCGTGTAGGTCGTGGTTTGGGTTGGCGAAGCTATTGGGTTGTATATCCCCGGATTGCTAAGTCCTGCTTCCGGCGTCCAGCGGTAGGAAACCCCGCCTCTGGCCTGCAACTGCACTTGCGCGCCGGGGCACATCACCAGATCCTGCAATTGGTTAAGAAAAGTTGTGTATTGGAAACAAACCTGGTGCGTGTTGTTTAGCCCGCCCGTAGCGGAGGTGAAGCCCCAAAAAACCTCCGGGTTGCCTCCGAATAAGTTTTGTACCAAATCGCCGGTGTAGTTCAGGCGCAATTGACAGTCTAAGTAAACCCGAAGTAATTTAGTCGTCGCATTCCAGCTTACGCGCAGGTCGTGGAATTGGCAATCTTCGATATTGGGATTGCTGTTGTTTGCTTGCACAGGGCCTGCCAAATTGTTTGCACTGTTGTGGTTGACCACACCATTACTGACGATGGCAATATGATCGAAAGCAGGATCGCCCAGATCCGTATTCTGATAGGTGTCCAACTCAATGCCAAGCGAAGGCACCACCCCGCCAAACCCAATTGCTCCGCCACCTATGCCAATGGATGTACTCACCGGTTGAAACCCAAAAACAATTCCATCCGCACCATCCTGGTTTTTACACCCTAAGTTGACTTCTACTACTGCTTCGAACGATTCGGCCAGACTAATTTTGTCCGGATACCAAATAGAGCCGGAAGCCCAGTTTTGGGCAGGCGTAAGCTGGAAACAACTGTCGTTGAGCAAGGTGGCCGAGCCATTTAGAAAAAACTGAGCCTGAGCCGGGGTTGAGCAGGTAAAAAGTGCAACAAAGCACCCGATTGTCCGGAGTTGCCGGAACATAAAAGGATAGCGTTTTGATCGTATTTGGAAAGCGCGCATGAAGTTTACCTTATGAGAATGCCTGAAAAAAAACAGTCAAAAATCAGCGGCAAACCTGAATACTTAGAGGATGCCTCCTCGGATAAAGATGTTATCTTTATTTTTAAAAAATAGCATTTATCTCGAAAATATATTCATCATTCAGACTCTGGCGCGCTTTCCGGAACACCACGACGCGGCTGCCGGCATCGTGTCGCTGGCGCAATATGGCAAGTGGATAACCTTAGGCTTCGGGTTCCTGATTCTGCTGATTCTGACTATCAGAAAAAATTTTTGGCTTTTAACAGTGACATGAAAATCTGGATACCCAACAACAGGAAAGTCCTTTGTCCCGATGCGCTGGTGATTGCCGAAAAACCGAAATTTTACGAAGCCCGCAAAGACATCATTACCAATCCGTTGCTGATTGTTGAAGTCATCTCACCCAGTTCAGAAGCCGGCGACAGGGGCAGTAAATTTCATGACTACCGCACCATCCCGACCTTCCGCGAATACCTGTTGCTGCGGCAAGATGAAGCGCTCGCAACCCTTGCCACCTGCCAAAGGGATGACCTCTGGCGTATGACCGACATACAGAGCCTGGATCAAAGCATCCAACTCGCATCCATCGGCTGCTCAATTGCAATGGCCGACCTTTATCTTAATATTGAATTTTAGCGCTACTGACAATCCAGACCCATCATATTCAATTTATTCGAAAAAAAAGCAGCATAAGGCCGCTTGGTGCCTTTTCGCATGTATTCGACCTTTACTTGTATTTTGTACTGGCCGACGAATGGAAACGGGATGATCCGGGCTGGGTAATTGGTATGCCAAGTCCAACTGCCGTTGGCGTGTTGGGCTGTCCAGGTATAAACCAGAATCGAATTGTCCGGAACGGGAAGCGGCGGTTGTGAAATCACCGCGACGTGCGCACAATTCTCTGGTGTGAACCCTGCACAGATTTCATTGCCGTTTTGCGACGCGATAACCACGCCCATCTGTGCGTAGGCGCTCGTAGTGAAGAAGAAAAGCGCAGTAAAAAAAAACCATTTGCTCATAGTACCAAAGGTGTAGTGTTTGATGCGCCATAGCGCCCGGAATTGCAAAATAGTTAAGTGTGTCATGGGATAGAAAATGTTTTGGATTATGTCACTGAAACAGATTGTAAACATTCAAATTTGCCTTTCTGGCATACATCAGGGCAGAAATTTATTATATCCGATAGTTTGGACAACAAATTTCAACATGGTGACGCAATGACCGGTATAAAGTATCACGGACAACAAGCCTTTGAAGCGGAATTCAGAACAAGCTCAAAACAAGGGGGAGAACAATGGTCGCCTGCAAAAAAAAGTGTGATCGGCTTGGGGGCGACTGTAGTGCTATAATAAGGATGTTATTGATAAAGACATAACACACCGGATAAAGTTTAAAAAGGGTGGTTGCTCCGGAAGCTATGCACTGCAAATATAGGGCCAAGCCGGGGTAAAAACAACTGTAAGCAGGTTGTTATTCAAATGACAGGACAGGGCGTCTCAATATTTTATATAATTTTTCATAATAACTACCTGATAAACAAGGTTATTATCTTGAAAGCAGGCTAATGGATTTTTGCCGGGTCTTGAAAAAAAATAACCGCAAATTCGTTTCATTGCTTACTTTCACGATCCGATTGTTACTAAATCGTCATGATGAAGCCGCCGGTCATATTTCTCGCTTTCGCCAATGCACAGGACCGCCACCTCGCCCTGCTGGATGAAGAACGCAGGATCATTACGGGGCATCTGACGCCTTTGGCCAGCGAGCAATTTTTCCAAATCCACACAGAACCTGCGGCTACTGCTAAAGACCTGACCCGTTACATCGCGGAGTTTAAAGACCGGATTGCCGTTTTTCACTACGGAGGGCACGCAGGCGTTGAACAAATTTTCCTGACGGATGTCGCCGCCAATGCTGCCGGTTTGGCGCAGCTCCTGGCCGTCCAACCCAACCTGAATTTGGTTTTCCTCAACGGCTGTTCCACCAAGGCGCAGGTTGATCTGCTGCTGGAGCTCGGCGTGCCGGCAGTCATTGCAACCAACGTCCCGGTATCCGATCCCGGTGCGAAAGATTTCGCCGATATTTTTTATAAATCCCTCGCGGCAGAACACAGCATTGAAAGCGCTTTCAAATTGGCCGCAGCCAACTACCTGCTCCTGAAAGGTGAAGCAATAGGCATTTACCGCGGTCTTGCCCTGCACACGCCCGACCAGGAAAAAGAAGCGCTACCCTGGGGCCTTTATGTGAAAAAAGACAAAGACGCGGCCTTAGACTGGAAATTGCCGCGCAAAAGTGCAGCATCTTTCATCGTTCGGGGCGCGGGCCGCAAGTACGAGCCTAACCGCGCGATGAACCAAAAACTCATTGAAACCATCGCCAACGCTATTGCTTCGTACAGCGAAACCATCAACGACATGGTGGAAAGCGCCCGCCGCAGTGGCCGGGAGCCTCGCCTGCGCGATTTGCGGGCCGCCGTAGTAGATGCTTTTCCAACCCCCATCGGCACCCACTTGCGCAAATTATTGCTGCTGGAATCCGCTGGCGTGGACCGGCTTTCCAAAATTGTGGATGTGTATGCGGTTTCTTCAGAATTGCTGGCTTATATTTTGCTGGCCCAGTTATGGGATGAAAAATTTCGCCTGCCGGAACTGGTAATTCCGGACGACCAACGGCGCGTCATCAGCGCTTTTTTTGAAATGAAGGATGGCGATTGGGAAACATACGACCACATTGCTTTGGTTAGGGCCATAGGCGATGTTTTTGCAGGGAATGCCATCCCGCCTTTCGTAGCGGAATATACTGCGCTGCGCGAACAGTTTCTCGAAGAAAACGCACTCCAGCAAGCCCAGCAATTTTTGCAGGAAATGAAGCAGGAATTATTGGGTTCGATCGCCGCAGATGAAATCGAAAGTTTTTGCGTTCAGGCAGAAGACCATTTGTGTGAAATATTCCGGCACATTGGTTTTTGCGCCAAGTACAAATTAGCCACCGTAAAAACCATTGAGCTGCAGAAACGCCGCCATGAACTGCCCCGCTTTCGCCACAATATTGTCGTACTCGACAAAGTGAGTGCCGGCGTTCTGGACGATGTGCTGGAAAGTGATGAGTTTTCAGAAAACAATTCCGTAGTTTTGCTGCACAGCGACGACGCTGTATCACCGTTTCTCAACCTTTCTCCCTTTTTGATTGACGAGAATGCGCTGAAAGGCCAGCAAAACTCGAAACTTTTCTTTTTTCGTTACAAAAGCGAAAACCAATACACGTATGTGTTAGCGGATACGCTCAAGGATCGGTTAGACCTTGATGCCGGAATGTACGAACACCTGAAGCAGCAATTCGATACTTTTTTCAGAAATGTCCTTTAAGATATGAGATGGAAGATATTAGATATAAGACTTCGGAAGGAGTCTTTAAATGGTTGATAACCAAGTCTAACATCTAACATCTAACATCTAACATCTGCCAAAACAATGAAACAGTCACCATTCAAATTCCTGGATGCTTACGAAAAGCAGGACAAAGACATCTTCTTTGGCCGGGAAACTGAAGTGGATGCACTGTACCAAATGACCTACCAAACCAACCTCATGCTGGTTTACGGCATGTCGGGAACCGGAAAAACCAGCCTGATTCAATGCGGATTAGCCAATTGTTTTGAATCGAGCGACTGGTTCGCCATTCCCATCCGAAGGCAGGAAAACATCAACTCGGCACTGGTTCGCGAACTGCGATCCAAAGACGCAGAGGAATCTTTTGAAGCAGATTTTACGCTGCCGCAAATGGTGCATTCCCTGTATTTGGATTACCTGCGCCCGATTTACCTCATTTTCGACCAGTTTGAAGAACTGTACATCCTCGGAAGCGAAGAAGAGCAGGAAACCTTCATACAGGCCATGCACGACCTGCTTAGCGCCGATTTGCCCTGCAAGGTCGTCATCGCCATCCGCGAAGAATATTTAGCGCACTTATCCAATTTCGAGCGCAGGGTGCCGCGACTTTTTGATAAACGCCTGCGGGTGGAACCCATGACGCGAGCAAATGCCCGGCGGGTGATTATAGAAACCGCCAGGAACCCCAAGTTCAATATCCTGCTTTGCGCCGACGAGGTGGCAGACGCCATCATTGACAGCGTAACGGGCGGGGTAGGGCGCGTGCAACTGACCTACCTCCAGGTCTTTTTAGACAAACTATACCGGCTGGCCTGGCAACGGGATGCAACGGATATTACCTTCGACGAAGACCTGGTGCGCGAAGTGGGCAAGATCGAAGACGTGTTGTCGGACTTTTTGAATGAACAAATTGATGTTTTTGCCAAAGAAATTTCCAATCGCGATGAAGCCCTGCGCTGGCTGCGCATTTTTGTATCGGAAAAAGGCACCAAAATGCCGGTGAAACGACCCGATCTCATCGAGCGCCTGCCCGAAATGAGCGAACCTAAACTCAATATTTTCCTCGAATTTTTTGTCAATAGGCGCATTTTACGGCCATTAGACAACGATCAATACGAACTCACGCACGATAGTCTGGCGGCTTTCATCTTCCAAACCCATCCCAAGGGTACCCCCGTGCCGGAGCTTTCTTCCGCTTATTCCCGCGACATCAGCCCGTTTGCGGGTTTTGCGCCTTACAGCCAGGCCATGGCTGCTCAGTTTTTCGGACGGGAAGAAGAAATTGCGGCCCTGTTTAACCAGATTGTCAACGAAACGCATACCCGGTTGACCCTCGTTTTTGGTCAGATGGGCGTTGGCAAAACATCCCTGATATTAGCCGGGTTGATCCCGCGGTTGGAAGTCCTGTACAAAACCAGCTACCTCCGCATCAACCGGGAATGGACTAACAGCGCCCTCGTCCGCGAGCTGCTTTCTGTGGAGCCGCAACCCGGAGAGCTGCCGGTTTTGCTGGACATTGCCTTTGAAAACGCGCCGGTTCAGCCTGCTGAAACGGATCGGAAAGTGGTCATTTTTGATCAGTTTGAAGAAGCGTTCGTCTGGATGCAGGCACCCGGACAATTGCTGCATTTCTACCTGCACATTGCCTATTTGCTGGAGTCGCGGCGCAACTGCGATGTGGTACTGGTGGTGCGCGACGAATTTTTTTCCCAGCTTCAAGACATGGAAGCATTCATTCCCAATATTCTGGGAGAACAATTCCGGGTACGCCCCGTGGATGCCCGCACCGCAGCCCGCATCATCACGGAAATGGCGGAGCGCGCCGGTGTCACCTTCGATCCCCCCGATCTTGTGCAACGCATCGTGGAGCAAATCACCGAACCCGATGGCAAAGTCAACCTGACTTATTTGCAGTTGTATATGGAGCGGCTGTATGCAGCAGCAAATTAATTTCATGCCCGGCATCTACCTCCATATCCCTTTTTGCAAGCAGGCCTGCCACTATTGCAATTTTCACTTTTCCACTTCGCTGGGGCAAAAGGGAGGATTCCTGAACGCCCTGCTGCGGGAACTGGAACTCCGGCGCGATTACCTCGGTGACGTAACCATTCAAACCCTTTATTTCGGCGGCGGCACGCCTTCTTTGCTGGAGGAAGCGGAGTTGAACCGCTTGTTTGAACACATTTACCGGTTGTATCGCGTGGCGCCCGACGCTGAAGTGACCCTCGAAGCCAACCCCGACGACCTGACGGACGCCAAAATTGCGGCTTTGCGTCAAACGCCAGTCAACCGCCTGAGCATCGGCATCCAGTCTTTCGCCGACGCTGACCTGCAATTCATGAACCGCGCCCACAACAGCGGGGAAGCGCAACGCTGCATCGAAATGGCCCTGAACGCCGGTTTCCACGACCTGAGCCTTGACCTGATTTACGGTACGCCCGGCATGAGCGACCAGCAGTGGGCGACCAACATCGAAACGGTGCTGGCCTTCAATGTGCCGCATTTGTCTTGCTACTGCCTGACGGTGGAACCCCAAACAGCACTCGATCATTTTGTAAAAAAAGGAAAAGCACAACCGGTGGACGACGCGCAGGCGGCCCGACAATTGGAGTACCTCATGCAGCGCTTAGAAGCCGCCGGGTACGAACACTACGAAATCTCTAATTTTGCCAAACCAGGGCGCTACAGCCGCCACAACACTAACTACTGGACGGGCGATGCCTACCTCGGCGTCGGCCCCTCGGCTCATTCTTTCAACGGGATCAGCCGCCAGTGGAACGTAGCCAACAACGCCCGCTATATCCATGCGCTGGAACCGGAAATACCTGACTGGGAAGGGTTATTTGAAAAAGAAACCCTGACGGCCAAACAGTGCTACAACGAATACGTGATGACCTCCCTGCGCACGCAATGGGGGTGTAATCTGGCGCGGATTCGGGCAATTGACGCGGGGTTTGAGGCGTATTTTCTGAGCGAAGTGGTGCCTTTTTTGGAAGACGGCTCGGTGCGGCGTGCGGGCGAGGTGTTTTACCTGACACGGCAAGGCAAATTTGTGGCTGACTCTGTCGCTTCGGAGTTGTTTTTGGTTAATTAACACCTGTTTTTATAGTCAGATAGCTGGGAGGTCATTTTGAATGATGTGAAACACTTCCCTGGCACCCTTCCATATGTACTGGATAAATTTTGTGAGAGATGGTTTCCCGCAAAGGGCGCAAAGGTATAGCAAAGGGCGCTTCCCGCAAAGATGGTTTCCCGCAAAGGGCGCTTCCCGCAAAGATTGTTTCCCGCAAAGGGCGCGAAGGTCTCGCAAAGGGCGCTAAGGGCGCTTCCCGCAAAGGGCGCAAAGGTCTCGTAAAGGGCGCTTCCCGCAAAGATGGTTTCCCGCAAAGATGGTTTCCCGCAAAGGGCGCGAAGGTCTCGCAA
>Ga0163147_10000187_pt1 | contig 93018 bp, 58 predicted proteins | sample OliLakLV19MP6G1_FD_148597 | JGI IMG/M metagenome (GOLD analysis project Ga0163147, IMG submission 148597) | Freshwater microbial mat bacterial communities from Lake Vanda, McMurdo Dry Valleys, Antarctica- Oligotrophic Lake LV.19.MP6.G1 | ecosystem: Environmental > Aquatic > Freshwater > Lake >... | reverse complement strand
AAAGTACGGCTTTTTATGATGGCGAAAACCCCACTCAAGGGTCTCTTTTTCTAGGGCTGGAAGATCTGATACATATAGCATCTTGTAAAGATATTAAAAATGTCGATTATTTAAGCCGAACTACTTATACCGCAATAATCTATAACCAATCATACTGCCTTTTAACGTAAAAACTTCCCGATGCTTCGAGAATAACCTGTTTTTATAATGCTACTCTATCCCCAAAATAATGTGTACTAAAATATTCACTTTTGCTCTGATTCTGGTTTGCTATTCCACCCAAACCAAACTTGTCGCCCACGCTGCGACTGCGGAAATAAATCCAGCGCTGCCTGTTACCACCTTTATCCACGATATTCAAGGCATCGGTCTGACAAGTGATTTCGTCGGAAAAATTGTCACCATTGAAGGCGTGATTGTCGGTACGGTGACCAGTGGAGACGGTAAAGTAAATGGGTTTTTTGTAATGGAAGAAGATGCGGATGCCGACCAAAATCCAGCTACTTCCGAAGGCATTTTTGTCTTCGCACCCGGTGCGGCGGGCGATGTAGTAGGCGACCAACTGCGTGTGACTGGCACGGTGCAAGAACCAAATAACCTCACCCAAATCGGCTTCGCCTCTGCTTTTGAAAATTTAGGGGTCGCTCCCGGAGGTATGCCCACGCCTGCGCCTTTTCTGTTGCCAAGTGAAGTAAATGATTTGGAACGATTGGAAGGAATGCGCGTCGTTTTTCAGCAGACTTTGACGATTACGGATCTGTATACGTTAGGACGATTTAATGAAATGATTCTTGCTACCAAGCTCTTAGAAAGTCCTGCCAATGTGACTATGCCCGGTCCATTAGCAAATGAGTTGTTGAAGGCAAATGCCAAAATTCAAATCATCTTGGATGATGATGCGAATGTTCAAAACCCAAAGACCGTGCGTTTTTTGAGTGAAAATATAAAAGTGCGCCGGGGTACAACGCTTTTGTTAGATGGGGTAATCGGGGTATTAGCAGAGTCCTTTGATAAGTATCGAGTGAGAGTTCCGATGGCTACTAAAATCAAGACCGGAAACGTGCCCGTGCGTCCGGCTTTGCCAAATGTAGGCGGCAGGCTTCAAGTGGCTTCTTACAATGTTTACAATCTTTTTTCCACCCTCAATCAAGGCACAAACCGCTGTGGTCCTAAAAATGAAGAATGCCGCGGAGCCGCCACCCAAAAGGAATTAGACCGTCAATTGACCAAACTCGTAGCCGCTGTCACCGCACTGAATGCGGAAGTAGTGTGCTTGCAGGAGATTGAAAATAACCCAACTGGCGACCCTACCTTGCGCTTGTTAGTCAATAAACTGAACCAAGCTTTGGGCTCGGAGGTGTATGATTTTGTTGCCACGGGTGCGGTCGGATCCGACCCTATCAAAGTAAGCATCATTTATCAAAAGAATAAAGTACAGCCGATTGGAAAGTTTGCAGTGCTTACAAAGGCGATAGATGCTCGTTTTGACGAAAATCTTCATCGCGCTGCTTTGGCACAAACGTTCCGGGAAACGGCTACGAAGGAAGCGTTCACCGTCATTGTAAATCATTTAAAATCAAAAAGTAGTCAAGCGTTCAGCGCAAATTTTGACCCACGAGACAACGACCAACAGGACGGACAGGCTTTTTTTAATTTCTCGCGCACGCAAGGAGCAAAGGCATTGATGGACTGGGCAGCGAGCGACCCTACCAAAAGTGGCGACCCTGATTTTTTGATCGTAGGAGATTTGAATTCCCATCGGCAAGAAGACCCTATTCGAACGTTTGAGCAAGGCGGATTTAAAAATATCCTTAATATTTGGGCATCCAATCCTTACTCCTTCGTCTTCTTTGGGGAAGAAGGACAACTCGATTATATCTTGGCAAATGCAGGCGTAAAACCGCAAATCACTGGCGCAGCCGTTTGGAAAATCAATTCGGACGAACCTCGGGTGCTGGATTACAATAATTTCAATCAGGATTTTCTATTCCAACCGGATGTATTTCGCAGCGCAGACCATGATCCGGTGCTCCTTGGGTTGAATTTGGGCACAAAAGCAGAAAATCCCGTCGTCGTCATTACGAATAAGCAAATGGTGGATACCATCGTCTTTTCGAGAGATACCACTTACCTGTTGGAGGGTTTTGTTTTTGTAGAAGAGAATGAAGTGCTTCATATCAAAGCTGGCACAACGATTACATTCAAAAGCAATGCGGATGACCACCCCAGCGCACTCATCGTATCCAAAGGTGGAAAAATCTTTGCGCAAGGTACGCCAGAGCAGCCGGTTATCATCTATACGGAAATGAATAGGGAACGGATGGTTGGTTATCCAGTACCCTCACCCGGGTTGTATATTTTTGGAGATGGCGTGCTAAATGCAGTTCATTTTCAATATGGAACCCCCTCCTTCAAAAGAGCCCGACTATGATGGTAACGTAACTGTTAGTAAACATAAAAGTAATGTTTTCTTAATATTCCTATTTACTATGGTATAGCATTTTGTTGTAATTTGGGATTACAACAAAATGTTATGTTATACCAATTAAGGAAGCCGTATCGCTGTTCCCTCGTTACCTGATTGGAGCTTCGTTATACCTGAATTGCTGCTGACTTTTACAAGTATATTTACAAGTTCACAAACTGTATAAAACACTAATTTTTTACTCAAATATCTTATCAACAATGCTTTATAAATATATTAATTTAATATTTTAATTTGAAAATATAGTCTCAGATCTTAAATCTATCCAAAGGAGTGCAACAAAAATGAGGTGGTAAATACCTCATTGATTTACAAAAGGAGTGATAAGTGGAGTGAGAGAAATGATCCAACCATTGAATGCAATGCGTTGGACTGCTATTCTTTTGCTATTAAAAATATGATATAAATTATTACACACAAAGAATTGTTTTTTGTTCACAATAATCAATTAATTAAATATTAATCATTTACTAACCAAAATTCCTTATCATTTATGAAAAAGTTTTTGACGAAAGAGATCCTTGCTTTGGCAATGGCACTCGTTACTTTTGGTACCATTTGTGCGCAAGCACCTACTGTAATTGTAAACAGCAATATCACTACGAACACGACTTGGACGAGTAACCAAATCTACGGTTTGGACGGCTTTATTTTTGTACAACCTGGTGTAACCCTTACCATTCAACCCGGTACGGTTATCAAAGGAAAGGCAGACCCAACGAATGCAGACAACGCCAGCGCACTCATCATCGCGCGCGGTGCACGCATCATCGCAGATGGCACAGCAGCACAGCCTATTATTTTCACGGCAGAAGCAGACAGCTTAAACAACCCATTTGACCTGACTCAATTTCAGAGCGGTCTTTGGGGTGGCTTGATCGTTTTGGGTAATGGCATTTTAAACTCTCCCTCCAGTGGTCAAACGCCAAACGGAATCGTAGCTTTCGTAGAAGGCATCCCGGAAAGCAGAAGCCCACTTGGACAGTACGGCGGCAACAACAACGCAGACAACTCTGGTATCGTGCGGTATGTGTCTATTCGTCATGGCGGAGCAGAACTGATTCCGAACGAAGAGATTAACGGTTTGACTTTAGGAGGCGTCGGAAGCGGAACGATTATTGACTTCGTGGAAGTGTATGCCAATGACGACGATGGTATTGAGTGGTTTGGTGGTGCCGCTAACGTGAAACACGCAGTGGTAGCCTTCTGCGCCGACGACTCTTTTGACTATGATCAAGGCTCTACGTTCAATGGTCAATTCTGGCTCTCTATCGGTGACAACCGTGCCGGCTCGAACCGTGCAGGGGAACACGACGGTGCTACTTCTCCAGAAAACGGTACGCCATTTGCGATTCCAAACATCAGCAATGCAACTTACATTGGCAAGGGCGCAGCGCCACAAGGAGAAGCAGAAATTATCTTGTTCCGGGACAATGCAGGTGGTCGCTATCGCAATTCTATCTTCTGTGAGTCGAACTCAGGTGTTCGGGTAGAATTAGAATTCGGTCAGCCTGTAACGAGTAACACCCAATTGAATGCCGGTAACTTGGCAATTCAAAATAACAACTTCGGTGGTGGTACTTTGTTTATCCCGACGATTGCTTTCAATATCTCTTCTCCGAATTTGGTGCCAAACACCAATCCGAACTTCGCACTACAAAACAACCAACTCAACTTGGCGCGTAACGTAGCAGCCGGTATTTTCAATGCTTCCGCAAACGTATTGTCACAAGGTTGCCCAATACAAGCTGTAAACCGCAACGACAACAGTGGTTTGTTGGATCCTCGTTCTACAACTACAGCTGCTGTAAACTTTGCAGGGGCACAATTCAGTGGCGCTTTCTTCGACAAAGTGACGTATAGAGGTGCATTTAGTCCAAATGACGCTGACTTCTGGGCATCGTGGACGTATTTGGCGCGTCGGAACATTCTGACTCCAGCGTTGCAAAATTAATATTTTGATTTTTTAAACAACAAATTGAAAAAAGAATGATAAGTTTTATAAAACATATTGGTTCAAAAGCAAGGGAGCTGCGTCAGAGCCTGTTGGCGTTCGCAGTGGCTTTCTGCTTCTTGAGCATCAACGTGGCGACGGGGCAGACAGCCTACATCGCCAACAATACAGGTGGCAATGTCACGGTGGTGAATTTAGCAACTGGCTTGTTGATAGATTCTATTGACGTAACAGGCACGCCTGTAAAAATCGCTGCTGCTCCTAATGGCTCCCAGATCGCTACTGTAAATTTAACATCTGTTTCGTTTATCAATCCGGCTACTAACACCGTGATTAGTCAAGTAGCGGATGGAGCAGAACTTCGGGAAGTCGTGTATTCTGCGGACGGCACGACCGTTTATACCGTGGATCAACTCACGACTTTGATTACACCTTACACTGCAAGCACGCAGGCACCTGGCACATTTGGTTTTTTGACAAGTGGTGTAGGTCCATTGGCAGCTGCTTTCAATCCTGCGACTGGCGAATTGATAAGTGTAAATAATGGTTCGAGCAACTTGGCACGCTTCACTGTCAATCCATTGACGCAAGTAGGTACAAATATCACTGTAGGTCAAGCACCACAAGATATTGTGTTTCTACCCGGCACGGGCACAGCTTACGTATCCAGTTTCAACAACAACAACATCGCTGTTGTAAATGTAGCGGCTGGCACGTCTACTACGATTGCCGGTTTGACTCGCCCAACTGCATTGGCAGTGACACCGAATGGCGCATTCATCTACGTCATCAACGACGGACAGAATAATGTATCGGTTATCAATGTAGCAACGGGCGCAATCGTAACAACAGTTGCAGTAGGTTTGACTCCAAGAGATTTGGCAGTTACACCTGACGGCGCTTCAGTTGTAGTCGTAAATGCTGGTGGTAACTCCTTGAGCATCATCAGCACCGCTACCAACACTGTAACAAGAACGATTTCAAGTGTCGGCAATGGTCCGGTCAGTATCGTGATCGTTCCTGCTCAAACGACACCTACCAATCCGGCACCAGTGGCAAGCTTCACTGTAACGCCTACTTCTGGCACAGCACCGCTGACGGTAACTGTGAATGCTTCTGCTTCTACCGATTCACTAGGTAGAATTGTGAGCTATTCCTACAATTTTGGCGATGGCAACACCGCAACTGGTGTAACGGCTACCAATACGTATGGCACGGCTGGTACTTTCACTATCACTCTAATCGTGGCAGATAGTCTCGGCGCAAGAGACACGGCTACGGCAACCATCACAGTGACCCCACAAGTTGGTGGCGGTGGCAGCTTACGTGATTCCTTGCAAGCTATCTTGGATACAACTACGGTTACAAATGTTTCCGGTCTGAATTTCGGTGGCGTAAGTGCTGCTGTAATTGACAGCGCTGGCAATATTACTACGGTAGTAACGGGTCAAGCGACTCCAGCTATTCTCGTAGATTCTACCTTGCGTTTTGGCGCAGCAGAATTTTCGCAAACGCTGTTGGCAACTTTGGCTTTCCGATTAAAAGAAATTGGACAGTTGAATTTAGATGCACCCATCAGCACGTACCTGACTGGAACGACGCTGACAAATGTGCCGGGCACCATCACCGTGCGCCAGTTGTTGACGCAGACGAGCGGTTTGGATGATTTCTCCACCGATTCGACTTACCTCAGCACGGTTTTCTTTGATGTAACACGCAATTTTACAGCTGCGGAATTAACGCAACTGTTCGTAGGTACGCCTTCTGCTGTGGGCACGTTCCGTTTTTCTAACACGAACTTCTTAGTATTAGGCTTAGTATTGGACGCAGCAAATAGCGGTTCTACTTTACAGCAAAGTCTTGATAGCTTGGTGTTAGCACCGGCAGGATTGACCAATTCAGGGATTGATTTTTATCAAGCTGGAACAGGCGACCCGACTGACTTAGCACCTTTATTTGGAGATGTATTTGGAACTGGTTTTCCAAATCAGGTAACGCCGAATACTTCTGTTTTCACAGGAGCAGGTTTTGCTGGTAATATTTTGGGTACACCCACGCAATTGCTGCAATTTTTGCAGGCACTGGCAGAAGGGGAAGTATTGAGTGATTCCAGTTTGCAGCAAATGATACGTTTCGTAAATACCACGGGTCGCTTGAGCGCTCGCTATGGCAGTGGTATCGAACTTTTTAATTTGAATATTGATGGTGTACAATTGCCGTTCATCGGCGTAGTAGGTGGTATCAACTATGTGACTGCCGCATTGTATAGCCGCGAAGCTAATATTGGAGTTGTTGTTTCTACCAATAACGGTGTTGCAACAGAACAGCAAGTATTAGACTTGGCAATTTCCCTGCTCAATGCAGCTATTGACGGTACAAGTGTAGTTATTGACACTACGCCTACCAACATAGCACCAATCGCCAGCTTCACGGCAACGCCAACTTCTGGCGTTAGACCGCTGACTGTAAACTTCAACGCTTCTGCTTCAAGGGATTCTTTGGGTAGAATCGTGACCTATTCTTACAATTTTGGCAATGGTCAAACGGGTACGGGTGTAACTACTTCTACCACTTATAACACAGCCGGTACTTTCACAGTGATTTTGACCGTAACGGATAGCTTAGGTCTTACTGACACAGCAAGTGCTGTGATTACAGTAAGAGACACGGTTATCAACCGCGCGCCAATCGCTAATTTTACGGTAACTCCAACATCTGGCACGCGCCCACTAACGGTAAACTTTAATGCTTCGGCTTCCACCGATTCATTGGGTAGAATTGTAACCTACGCTTGGAATTTTGGCAACGGTACAACTGGTACTGGTGTCACCACTTCTACGACTTATAATACAGCCGGTACTCTCACGGTGATTTTGACCGTAACGGATAGCTTAGGACTTTCTGACACTGCAAGTGCAGTGATTACAGTGAGAGACACCGTTATTGTAAGACCAGACAGTGCATTTGTTTTGCAATTGCTCCATGCTTCTGACTTGGAAGGTGGCGTAGATGCAATCGAAAATGCACCGAATTTCGCAGCAATCATTGACACTTTAGAAGACACTTATCCGAATACAATTATCCTTTCTGCTGGTGATAACTTCATTCCTGGACCGTTCTTTAACGCGGCAGGTGATGCTGCGTTGGCTCCGGTTCTGCGGGATGTGTATCAGGATTTCTTCAATCAGCCAGGTTTAACCGGCTTACTACAAGCACCGGGTCGCATTGATATCTCGATTATGAATATCATTGGCTTTGACGCTTCGGCTGTTGGTAATCACGAATTTGACGCGGGTCCGACGGCTTTTGCCGAAGTGATTCGCACCGATATTCCAACGCCACCGGCATTGGGTACGGCACGTTGGTTAGGCGCACAGTTCCCTTATTTGTCCAGCAACCTGGATTTCAGAGGAGAGCCAGCTTTGAATGCGCTTTACACGAATCAAATTCGTCCAAATACCGATTTCCAATCTTTGCCAACCAACTTGACTGCGGCTCGTACTGCTCCTAAACTGGCTCCTGCGACCATCGTAGAAGTTAGCCCAGGTCAGCGCGTAGGGGTAGTAGGCGCTACCACACAATTGTTGGATGCTATCACCTCTAACGGCAACGTTGAGGTAATCGGACCTGATTCCAACAATATGGCAGCTTTGGCAGCAATTATTCAGCCATATATTGACTCATTTACAACACGCGGTATCAATAAAGTGATTTTAGTATCGCATTTGCAACAGCTTTCTTTGGAAAGACAATTGGTTGGCTTGTTGAGAAATGTAGACATTATCATTGCCGGTGGTAATGAAACCTTAATCGCGCAGCCAGGTGACCGCTTGCGTCCAGGTGATGTTGCAACCGAAAACTATCCGATTATTGCTACGAATGCGAATGGCAATCCAGTTGCCATCGTCGGCACACCGGGCGAATATTCATACGTAGGTCGCTTGGTAGCAAGATTTAACACCGCAGGTGTACTGCTTACTACCACTTTGAGTGACACGATTAACGGCGTTATTGCAACAGACTCTATAAACGTAGCCAGAATTGCCGGTGCAAATGCGTTCAGAACCAACGGCAAAGGTGAACTGGTACGTCGTTTGACGAATGCTGTTGACTCTTTGGTGACGGCGCAAGACCGCAATATCTTAGGCAGAACCAATTTCTACTTAGAAGGTAGAAGAGAATTCGTGCGTACACAACAAACCAACTTAGGTGACTTGACCGCCGATGCAAACTTAGCCATCGCGCGTCAGGTAGATTCTACGGTAATCGTTTCTATCAAAAACGGTGGTGGTATTCGTTCCTCTATCGGTGAAATCGTAGAAACTTCGCCAGGTGTGTACGTACCAAGTCCGCCGCAAGCAAATCCAGAAACGAACAAGCAATTGGGCGATATTTCGCAGTTGGACGTTGTAAACTCCCTGCGTTTCAATAATACCTTGACGCTTGTCACCGTATCTTTGGGAGAATTGATTCAAATTTTAGAACACGGCGTAGCCGACACCCGCGCCGGCAACACACCAGGACGCTTCCCGCAAGTGAGTGGTATCAAGTTTGTATTTGATACAACACGTGCAGTTGGTTCTAGAATCGTAGATGTGTTCTTGTTGAATACTAATGACCAACCAATTGATACGTTTGTGCGCAATGGCGTGGCAGTGGAAGACACAAGCCGCAACATTCGCGTCGTTACGTTGAATTTCTTAGCAGACGGGGGCGATGGCTATCCTTTCAACCGATTAGCAAGCAACCGCGTAGAATTGACGACGGCTATCACAACGCCGGGCAATGCTACCTTTGCAGCACCGGGTTCTGAACAGGATGCTTTCGCAGAATATTTGTTTAGCAATTTCCGCACCACACCTTACAATGAGCCAGAAACGCCTGCCGCGCAGGATAATCGCATCATGTTTGGTCGTCGGGATACCACGGTTGTAAATCAAGCACCAATCGCAAGATTCACAGCAACGCCAACTACTGGCACTGCACCGTTGCTGGTGAATTTCAATGCGTCCACTTCAACGGATTCATTGGGTAGAATTGTAACGTATGCCTGGAACTTTGGCAATGGTCAAACGGGTACGGGTGTCACCACTTCTACCACTTACACCACGGCTGGAACTTTCACGGTAATTTTAACGGTAACCGATAGCTTAGGACTTACGGATACAGCAAGTGCAGTTATCACCGTGACACGACGCGATACCGTAGCGAACCGTCCACCAGTGGCAAATTTCACGGCAACGCCAACTTCTGGCACCGCACCGCTGGCTGTATTTTTCAATGCGTCCGCTTCAACGGATTCGTTGGGTAGAATTGTAAGCTATGCTTGGGATTTTGGCGACGGCAGCACTGGAACAGGTCAGATCACTGCAAATACGTTCGATTCTGCGGGCGTGTACACGGTTATTTTGACAGTAACGGATAGCTTAGGTCTTTCTGACACTGCAAGTGTAGTGATTACAGTGAGGGGAGATACAGCAGTGACAAATCGTCCGCCAGTAGCAAGCTTCACAGCTACACCAACATCTGGCACGGCACCGCTCACTGTAAACTTCAATGCATCCGCTTCGACTGATTCGTTGGGTAGCATCGCAAGCTATGCCTGGAATTTTGGCAACGGTCAGACAGGCACAGGTGTCACCACTTCTACGGTGTATAATACGGATGGAACTTACACTGCACGATTAATCGTAACAGACAATGGAGGCGCAAAAGATACCGCAACTGCAACTATTACCGTAACACCACGAGATACAACCGGCGGTGGCGGAAATAGCTTGAGCGATACATTGCAAACGATCATTGATGCGACCGACATCACGGATGTTTCTGGTTTGAAATTTGGTGGTGTAAGTGCTGCGGTCATTGACAGCAACGGTAACATCATCACGGTAGTAACGGGTCAAGCGACTCCAGCTATTGCATTGGATTCTACGTATCGCTTAGGCGCTTCTGATATCACGCAGACGCTTTTGGCAACGTTGGCTTTCAAACTCAAAGAACGTGGACGATTGAATCTGGATGCACCAATTAGCACTTATTTCAACACAAGCTCGCTGACAAATGTGCCAGGCACGATTACAGTTCGCCAGTTATTGATGCACACCAGTGGTTTGGATGAATTCTCGAATGACTCTTCTTATTTGAGAACGATTCTGTTCGACGTAACACGCGCATTCACACCGGCTGAACTCACGCAATTGTTTGTAGGTACGCCTTCTGCACCGGGCACGTTCCGTTATGCAAATACGAACTTCTTGGTGTTAGGTTTGGTATTGGATGCTGCGAATGGCGGTTCGTCTTTACAGCAAAGCTTGGATAGCTTAGTATTAGCTCCAGCTGGACTGACCAATTCGGGCATTGATTTTTACCAACGCGATACCATTGACCCAACTAATTTGGCTCCATTATTTGATGATGTTTTTGGGACAGGTTTCCCACAACAATTGTTGCCGAATACATCCATCTTCACCGGTGCGAGCTTTGCAGGTAACATCTACGGTACACCAACACAATTGTTGCAATTCTTGCAAGCATTGGCAGAAGGTGAAATTTTAGACAGCACCAGCTTACAGGAAATGCTGACGTTTATGAACATCAGCGGTCGCCTGAGCAGACAGTATGGTAAAGGGATTGAGCGCTTCGAGTTGAATATTGATGGGGTACAATTACCATTTATTGGGCACATTGGCGATATCAATTATGTCTCTGTGGCCTTGTATAGCATTGAAGCCAAGATTGGCGTTGTTGTACAAACCAACAACGGTGTTGCTACGGAAGCAGAAGTATTGCAATTGGCAATTGACTTGTTGGATGCAGCAATTGACGGTACGCAAGTGCGCGTGAATCAAGTACCGCTGGCAAGTATTGTAGCGAATCCAACTACGGGTACAGCACCACTGACGGTGAACTTCAGCGCGGCTCAATCCAGAGATTCTGATGGTAGCATCGTAAGCTATTCTTGGAATTTTGGTAATGGTCAAACTGCTACGGGCATCACCGCTTCTACCACTTACACGACTAATGGAACGTATCGTGCCATTCTAACCGTGCGAGACAATGACGGCGCTATTGATACGGCTGCCATTACGATTACCGTAAGAGATTCGGTTGCTCCTCGGGTGTTGGATGCTCGCTTCACAGCTACGCCAACTTCTGGTACAGCACCTTTGACCGTGAATTTCAATGCTTCTACCTCTACCGGTAGAATAGCAAGTTATGCTTGGAACTTTGGCAATGGTCAAATGGGTACTGGTGTAACGACTTCTACTACTTACAATACGGCTGGAACGTATACTGTAATTTTGACAGTAAGAGACAGCAGTGGCGCTACAGATACGGCAAGCGTTAGAATTACAGTTGGAACTGCTCCTCCTGTGGATTGTAGAACCGTAAGTGCCGGTGAAGTAAATCGAGCTATAAAGGGCAGATGCGTTACCAATAATTATGAGGCAACGCTCACTCCACAAGTAATAAAAGCACCGGTTGCACCAGCCGGTTATCAGGTGGTTTACATTCTTGCCTCCGGTATTGGTTTTAATCCAATTATCGAAGCAATCAGTAATACTCCTTCATTTACAGTGGATGAGACCGGACGTTACAGCATTCACACACTAGTATACAACGCGAATACGCTGAACTTGGGTATGATTGATTTAGGCGTAACCAGGCTCTTACAACTCAATGCAAGACTCATTCAGGGTGGCGGAAGCATTTGCGCTGCATTGGATACGTTTGGCGCAAGATTTGAGGTAAGAGATTGTGGTTGTGGCGCACAAGCCGGTACGCTGGGCTACACCCGTTTTGGAAACAGCGGTGTGTGCATCGTTGGCAACACTGCGGCTTTCCTACAAGCTACTGTCATCTCCCGTTCAATTGCACCGGCAGGTTACAAAATTGCTTACGTACTTACTTCTGGCAACAGCTTGATTATTCAGGATGTGAACAACATCCCGGTATTTGGAGTGAGAACTGCCGGCAATTACCGAATCCATACATTGGTATACAATCCAAGTACATTGGATTTAGATGATATCGAATTTGGAATAACAACGGCAGGGGAAATCAATGCACTATTGCGTCAGGGCGGCGGCGACATCTGCGCAGCATTGGATGTAGTAGGACTTCGGTTTACAGCGGTAAATTGTACTGGTCTATCAGGCGGCTCCAATCAAGCCAGTTTAATAGCAGCTTACCCGAACCCAGCTACCGACTACATCAACATCAACTTACTGGAATTTGATAACGTAGAACACATTACCATCGAAATGTTTGATAACGCAGGTATCCTTGCCAAGCGTTGGGTGCTCGATGGCTACACGGAAAAGACGACGCTTGATTTGACGGATATGCAAACAGGTATGTACCACGTTCGCATTTCTTACGATCAAGAATTCACACAGGACTTGAAAATTGTAAAAATTAAATAAGAGAAGCTCAAAGTAGATTTGACAGCGACTGCCCTTTATGTAAGGGCAGTCGCTTTTTATTGGAATCACCACGATTGCCTTTCCACTGCTTTATAATTGCCAATCAATAAGTGGCTCCCCGTTTGCCTTCAAATATTCATTCGCTTGAGAAAATTGTTTACTGCCAAAAAACGCACCGCGCGCCAATGGCGATGGATGTGCAGCTTTAAGTACCAAATGTTTCATGGTATCAATCAACTCCGATTTTTTGTGTGCAAAACTGCCCCACAACATGAAGACCAAGTGTTCGCGTGACTCAGAGAGCTTCCGAATAACCGCATCTGTAAAGAGTTGCCAGCCAATTTTTTGGTGGGATTGTGGTTTATTTTGCTCAACCGTCAACATTGCATTTAATAAAAAAACACCTTGATTTGCCCAAGCAGTAAGGTCGCCATGAGTAGGAATCGGGATATCAAGATCAGTATGTAATTCTTTATAGATATTTTGTAAGGACGGTGGAATGCGTTTCCCTTTTGGAACGGAGAACGACAAACCCATCGCTTCGCCGGGATTGTGGTATGGGTCTTGACCTAAAATGACCACTTTCACTTGCTCGAATGGCGTGCTATTGAACGCATTAAAAATGAGCGAACCGGGCGGGTAAATCGTCTTTCCTTCTTCTTTTTCCTTCCGTAAAAACGTGGCGATACTTTGAAAATACGGCTGATCAAATTCACTTTCTAACACCGCTTTCCAACTCGGTTCGATTTTAATGTCGCTCATGTGCTTTCCGTTTTTACGCTCTTTAAAACTTTGATACACAACTTGAAAAAGCACGTAATGTTTACAATATCACCGGTTAAAAGTATAAAGATCAGGATGCGTTTTGCCCAATAATTTGAGTAGCGAAGCGACGAGCAACTCACGGCGCGTCCATATCAGGTCGTGTGCGCTATTTTTTACCATAATCAAATCCACCGAGCGGGCTTTCGTCAACATTCGCTTTGCATATTCCGCATTAATCGGATAAATTAATTTATCAGCACCGCCTTGCAAAACAATCGTCGGACAAATAATATGATTCCATAATGGGCGCATTAATTCTAACTGTACACGATGTGATAATTTTTCATGATTGGCTACCTTCAAAGAACCTGGAATCAACCACTCCACTGCCCAATGAACGGTGTAATATGAAATCGGATATGTCTTCTCCTCGCCCGGCGCGAGCGATGCCGATTGCAACAATAACCCATCTACAAGGTCAGGATAATCCATTGCGAGCCGCGCCGCCACTGTACCGCCGTATGACGAACCATGTATAATAATTTTGGGATGTACGACTCGCTGTTTTTTTAAAATACCGGAGATGAGCCGCGCTTGTTCCTTCACTGAAATTTCTGGATTGCCATAACCGGAATATCCATAACCGGGACGGTCTACTGCCAATAACTTCGCATTTTTTAGTAACAGACTGTCTTTGAGCATTTTATCCCAAAAGTAAGAAGAGCTTGGCGCGCCGTGAATAAACACGATTAAGGGAAGCGAGTCATTTCCGATTTCGACGTAGCGAAGGGAGCGTTTGGGCGTTTTGTAATAATGAATATGCGCTTTGTAATGGAATGCGTTGGTTGCTAATGCTTTAATAAAATCACCGTCCGGGAATCGGAGTTTAAAAAAATCATACGAGAAAAACAAAAATCCGACAAAAGCCAGCGAAACGTAAAAGCGCTTGCGGCGCAGCAGTGGTAGCAGTTGAATGTTCATGGTACAATAGGTATAAGTCCAATGTAAAATTGGAGTGACTATTACAGTAATTATTACTTTTTAAAGGCAGACTAATACAAAAAATCAGGGAGCATTCCATCAAACGTTTACTCGCCCTCGGAAAGCGAATAAACAAGTAGAACAAGTATTAATTTTTCTATCAAGGTACAAATTAAATTTCAACCGCAAAATCGCACAAAAGTTGCACATTCAAAAGCGGAACCAATTTTAAAATTTCCCGGTTGCTTTACACAGGAAAAAATCCTACATTTGCACTGCCAAAAACGAAACGTACTTTTGGGGTACGGGAATTGTAATTTGGGAGTCGTGAATAGGGAGTGGTGAAATGGGATTTGTGATTTCCCGTATTACATGTTACCAATAACGAGTCACCAATCACCAATAACTAATCCCTAATCACCCTTAACCAATTACAAATAACGTTTCACAGATAACATTTCTTGGCCCCGTAGCTCAGTGGATAGAGCAACTGACTTCTAATCCGTAGGTCACAGGTTCAAATCCTGTCGGGGTCACCAAAATCAATTTAAAACCTTGTATATCATTCGATTACAAGGTTTTTTTATTTTAATAAATGGCTATCGTTGAAAAATTATTTATGCATTTATTTTTTTCTGCATAAGAAAAGTCTATCTTACTCGTTCTAAATAGCAAATCATATCTCCAACGCTTCGCAGTATTAGTAAATCAAGCTTTGTAAGGCAATTTCAAAAAACACGCTTACACAATACCGTCGTACTTTTCGTGCCCAGCATGGCGCATATATCCAGTTTGACGCATTTCCAAAATGTGCCAAACTTATCAAAGGTACTATTAAATGATTTTATATTCCCAAAACCCAAACTTATGGAAAAAAGCACGCCGCATCAGCAAATCACAGCTTTAATCTCCCAACTCCAACCCGGCACGTACATCGCCGCCGAAGATTTACAAGATTTAAAAACCCATTTGGGAATTGATTCCGCCCAAGAGGATACTACCGAGCGAGGCGCAGACCCACCCACTTTTCCTTTCTCTTTAGTGCGTGTAAAATCAGAAGCCTTTTTAGAAAGAACCAAGCAACCTTCCAATGCCGCCAATCCCGCATCCTGGCGCTTGATGCGCCGCGACGCGCCTTCCATTGAAGTTCCTTTTGGAGAAAATGTAGCGCTTTGGGCAGCGGGTGTTGAACCTACGATTACACTTGGTCCCTTCGTCAATGCTGATAAAATCTCTACTTCATTTGAATTATTCCGTTTCAATCAGCCCATTCGTGTTTTACAAGCGGGAAATACTTCGCCTATCCTCGCGTTTTTATTGCCAACGGCGAGCGCGAGTATTCCGGCTCAATTGACCTATAATATGCAAACGGGCGGCAGTGTGCTCATCGCGGTACGCGCCTTTGATGCCGCTCAAGCTGCCAATTTGTTTTCGCATTTAAAATATAAAAGTGGCGTGCTGACTTTCAATCGCCTGCCCCAAGCACGCGGATTGGATTTAACGATAGACACTGCGACCAGCTTTAGCCTGACCTTAGAATTGGATATTCCAGCCGCAAACGACCACCAGGAAGCAACCGGAATAGATGCCGCTTTGATGCAATTGAAATTTCCAGAGCGCGTCACCTTTGATTTTGCGAATGGAAAAGCCACCGTGCGCGAAGCGGGTGAATTATTTGCTACTTTATATGGCGCTACTTATCATTACATCAGAAGTAATAATCCTGCGTATTTTCATAAAGATTATAGTCGCTTAGTGATTCCATATTTACCAGAAACGCCTGAATTTGCTATAACGGATTGCCGTTCCAGCTTGGTGAATTTGAGTGGACTTTCCAAAATCGTCGCCGCAGGTTGGGCATTACCGGTGGTACAAATGGATACGAATGAAATAGGTGACTCGAAAGGTCCTGGCGGCATTTTTATGGAAGTTGCAGGAGAAATACAAATGCGTTGGTCAGGTTTGAAAAGTGGTACTTTGACCGTTTCCAAACAGCGGTGGCTGGTTGAAAATGGTTCGATTTCGCTGGTTGGAACGATGGTTGGTAATCCTTTCATGGAACAACGTTTTCAACTCTGGGAAGAAGATATCTTGGTGCGGGAGCAAAAAGTGCGCTCGGAAATTCAATTTCGCTATAATCAAACGACACCAATTTATTACATCAGTTTGCAGGAAGGACACGAGCTTCTTTCTACCAAAGGCGCAGCTTCCGCAAATATCGAAAAGCCCGTTGCAACGGACGGAATGCGGCTGAAAATAGAAACTACGCAAACCGCGATTATCCTCAGCGACAAGCAAGGCGAACGAAGCGTCATCTTGGGCGAAAGCCAAATCATAAACACGTGGCGACAAGAAAACCACGAAAACCTACCGCCTGCTTTTTCCATCGCATTGCATAATGCCCTTTTCAAAGTGCTACCCGTGGATTACATCTTGCTACGCGGAAAACTGGAAAATGAAACGGCATTAAAAAGCGGACAGTGGATCGTGGATTTGCCCATTAATTTTGCAATGCCGACCCTGCCCGACCCGTATGTAACCAACTTTCTGCCGCCTTCTTCGCGCCAGCAAGACGTGGTAATAGGCAGACAATACATCCGTTGTAGCATGAATTGGGACACGCCCGACCAAGCAATATTATCCTTCAAACTGGAACAACGGGAATCCGATGCTATTTATCCATTTCAAAATCTACGCGGCAATATTGCGCCTTACGATAACAACGAACGCAACCTGAATCGCCCGGCATTCAATGCTTTGGACACTTTTTTCCGGCGAAATGTGGAGCCTTCCCAGTTGCGCGTTATCAATAATTTTGAAACGACTTGCCTGCTTGATGTATCCAGCAATGCCGACCGCTGGGGCGTGGGCATTGATTTTAATTTACGCGCTGACCCGAATAATCCGAATAAACCTTTGTCTCCGGTACAAATAGAGGGCTTGGATGTGGTACTACCCGCCAATCGCGTTCGTGCTTTTCTGCTGCCGCAACACCAGTGGGAACCCGTGAAAAATATTGGTAATCCAAATGTGCTGGAACCCAATGTTAAACCGGAAGTACGCTACCAGGATGATGGCTGGGCGACTTTGATTGGTTCGCAAAGTGTAGCCTTAGTACCGGTCGCGCCAAGGGAAGTGACCAATCATTTAGTCAATACTTTCCAACAGCAAAAAGGGGAAGCCGCCGCGCGATTTACGTTGCCTTTCGGAATCGTAGCCGCCGCAAAATTCAAACAACGCACGCCTTTAGCATTGCAAGATACTTGGGCAACGCTGGGTTTGAATCAACCGATTTTTACCTCCAAAGGGCTGAATGGCGGTCTGCAAGTGCAAGCCGTTTCTCATATCAGCAATCTGCCGATTCAGGTTATTCCGGGTGGTTTCAAGCCGCCGCAAGCGACTGCCTCGCCGTCTTTTCCTGGCGCGACGTATCAAACCACTACGCCCTCTTCTTCCAATGGAAATATTCAAATCAGTATGCTGGGAGAAGTGAATGGACCGGTTCACACTATTTTCAACAACGTGTTTTTTACCACCTTTCCAAAAGTGCCGCTCGAACGGGTAGATTTTGCGGGATATGGTGCGAGTATTTTTAGCCGTTGGGAAGACCCGAATGCAGCAGTGGCGGATGTAAGTCAGGTTATTTTCAACACATTTGTAGGTCGCACAGCATTAGAAATTGTACAAGTCAGAAGCATTTTGTTCCCTTGGGGTATTCGAGTGGTACGCACGATTACGATGGAGCGGCAAGGAAATGCAGTTGTCACGCGCTACGATAGTGGGTGGCAAGCGGTTACGCCCGGCGTGTTTGATTTTTCTTACAAACGCAAAAAAATTGTAAACGGTCAGGAGACAATTGACTCGGTTCCAAATCCATATTCCTTCCATTCGGGAGCGGTACATGGTATTTATGATGTAACAAATATTCGGGATACGCCTACTTTATTTAACATCAACAAAGGGAATCCTGCGACGAATGTGATGATGCAAGGTGTTTATTTCGATGGCGATGCGGAAATGTCTTATGTAGAAACCGGTGGAATGCCTACCGCTGCTGCTTCGCGCAAACGTGTACCCAGTCGGGGGCAGTTTGGTTTCATCCAACTAAGTCCTGCGGGTGAACTCATTTCCAAAGAAGAATTTCAAAAATTATTAGAATCACAAGGCGGCACGCTCGGCGGTCCGATAGATTGTGTTTTGAATATTGCCAATACCGGTCAAAAAATGCGCGTACCTCGCGTGGATGTTGGCTTTAGTGACACCACTGAATTCGTCTGCGCACCGCGTGGTTCGCTGGTTTTACCGAATGATGGCTCTTGGAGTACCGTGAAACATTTGCGAAAATCTTCCGGTGCAGTCGTAGCTCTGGCTCCGCACGATCCGGTTCCTTTAATTCAAAAAAATGGCGATGCGCAGTTGCGTTTTGCGAATCCGATTGATTTGCTCAGAGCCGCTGACCCACAAATCGCGTATTGCATTCTACAATCTACTGGCACGCAGAAAGTATTATTTTCCAATCCGTTTGTAAAAGAAGGTGCAGCGCTGTTGCAAAGTGAAATTCCACGATTAGCGGATTCCTACCGTTTGTGTAAGTCGAATAGTTTATTTCCCGACCCGAATACTTGTTTACAACTCTTTGACGGCTGGACGGGCGGTTTGGATATTTTGGCGAATGCAGCGGGTTTGAAAGGTAAATTGCAAAAGAAAGTCACCAATCCAGCGGAGAAGGAATTTGATTTGTACAAAAGTGGGGATTTTAGAATTTACATTGCTTACGAGGGAAAAGATGCGGGCGAACTCGTGCCTTCGCCGAGCGATATTTCGATTGACATTGATTCAACGGCTGCCAATCTAACGGAACGCTGGAAAGCGCCCATGAAGAAAATAGCGTTGAAAACCGACCTCTGGATTTTCAAACCACTCGTCACGATTTATTCTGATTTTGAATCGGAAAATGGCGCAAAACCAGCTTTCAAAGAACCGAAATTAGAATTTGGTCCTGCCTTACAGCCATTCGTAAAAATGTTGCAAATGCTCGCCTCGCTCAAAGCCGGTAAGTACGCAGACGTGCTAAAAGATGGACTCGAGGTAGCGATGAGCAACTCGCCCGATAGCTGGGATTACAAATTTCACGCGATGCTCGATATTCCGCTGCTCAAATTTCCACCCGATATAGAACCATTTGACCCTCAACTAAAAACGCCCCCATTCATTCTCGAAATATCCCTTCGATTGGGCGTTTATTACAACGAACGTTTCCCCATTCCTGGCAAAGCCGCGCCACCTGCACCTTCACATGGCGCATTCGTAGAATTGACGGGGGTCGTACACGTGCAATTGCTCACGCTCGCAGTCGCGGCGGCGTATGCAGTCGGGCAGGTGACGCTTGGCGCGTACATGGACGTGAAGTCGGGCGAGCTGGCGTTTCGGGTGAAAATGGGTTTTGGCGTAGAAATTATTGTGTCTATTCCGGTAATCGGCACAGTAAGCGTCTCGTACATGATGGGCATGGATTTCATTCTACCCAAAGACCTGGCGAGCTTTACGATTGGCGCATTCCTGCAAATTCGTGGACGCATTGAATTGTTGGGCGGCATTGTCTCTGCCGAGTTGCTCATCGAAGCTACCGGTTACATAAGTCACAGCGGCGAGCGCACTGATTGTGTCGCCACGCTTACGTTCTCAATTCACATCAGTATTTTATTTGTTTGTAATATCAATATTGGACATTCCTGGCAGGAGAACATTCGTATGAGCGAAAATCTTCCGGGATTGGATTAATGTGCTGATCCCGCCAATTTGCTGATCCCGCTTTACGGGACGAGTTATGCTAATTACGCAGTACGAGGACATGAACACTTGAACACATTAACACACAAACACAACCAACATGAACCCATTTTTCTTATTTTCGATACTGACCTTTCCACAATATTTTAAAGATAATGTGCTGACCGTTCGCGTGGTGATTTTTCCGCGTTTGAATCCTTTTAAACCCTTAGATGGCGACGGCGGCGTGGAGAAGGCATTTGCGGAAGCGAATTTTAAATTTCGTGCATTGCTGTTCAATAATCCTGACCAGTTTCCGATTACGAATCCGGCAGTTGGTACATTTACGGAACACGTTTTCCCAGCAGCATTTACGCTTCCCGCGAATCGAGGCGATTTATACAATGAATTAAAAACCTATTTGCAAATTGTAGATGATGCGCCAACCCAGCAGTTTGACGGTGGCGGTGCGCCGCCCAAAGTGGCAATTAAAAAATATTTGACCGAGAGTTATCGCTCATCGTTTGCATTTTCGCGTCCGCGCACGCCATTTTGTGTGACCGATGATAGTTTCCATTGTGCCATTAAAAATCCGAAAAAGCCTGATCCAGGTTTTAAACAATCGCCGGAGGACATTACTTGGGCGAAAGCCTTTGCCTGGTGCTTGCGTAATTACCATTTGTCCGAAAAATTGGGCTTGATTTTACAAGCCGATATTCCATTAAATGCTGATTTTTTCAAAGACGGCGGTTGGGTTCATGTTGATCTGGCGAATGACAGCGATTATTTTAATTTACCGGCTTTGCCCAATGCGCGTCGTTTGTACGCCGCTCGCATTCCGGCGTTGACGGTCGAGCGTTCCTTGTTCGCGCCCGTGGTTTTTCCTGTGCAAAGTGTAGCGCCTGCAACGGGCGGATACGACGAATATTTCCGCGAAGCCGCTGCTTACGACGATGGTTTTACCAAAATTGTACACAGTGCGCAGCCCATCAGCCAGCATTTGTTGAATGAAAAAGTAGAAGCCAATCACCAGCCACCGCTCAAAGATTTGGGGATTCGCTTGGGTTGGGATGACGAGCAGATTGCCATCTGGCTCAATCGCGCCGTGAGCGGCAACACCAAATTTAATGGCATAGATGCACTGTACAACGCGCCCCAACTCGGTGTTTTCCAATATCGCATTGATACGCGTTTGGTGGATAAGTTGAATCAGCCGCTCGTTGCCTGGACTTCCTTGAATCAAGTAGAATACATCGGCGAAACCGAAAAAACATTAGATAACTTGATGGCGGGCTTTACAGGCGAATTAGGTGTAGAAGTGGCTCCGGTGCAAATGAATGGCGAGCAGAAAGGAGAATTTTGGTTGCCGATGTTTTTCTCGCAGTGGTATGGTCGTTCGCTGGTGATTCCTGATGAAAAAGCTTTTGAATTACAAGTAGAAGAAAATTTTAAAAATCATCAACCGAGTCGAAAATATAAGCCATTAGGTTTGGAAAATGTGCCTTTGCAATACGGCAAACGCTACGAATTTCGGGTGCGCCTGAGTGACATGAGTGGTGGTGGACCCGATGTGACGCGCGAACCCGCGTACAGTGCGCCCGCGCCAACCGTTGTGCAAGGTTTTAGAAGATACGTGATTCCCCGACCCGTGGAGATTTTAAATTTGCCAAAAACCAATGATCCTGTAAATCCGCAAACCGTTTATCAGATTCAGCGTCCGCGCTTGGGCTATCCGGCGTTGTTATTTACAGAATTTGGCGCAGCAAAAGCCTGGGAATTATTGTTGCAAGACCGTGCCGAGGTGAAAGCTAAAAATCTTGAAATTGGCGATACGGCGATGCACATCAACCGCGAATACGGCTGGTACGACCCAGATGTGGCGACTTTTGAAATACAGGTGGAAATGAAAGCCCTGGCGATGGATAATTTTGGCTCGGCTGTTGCCCAAGCACTGCAACTAAAAGACGGCACAGAAAAACGCATCACCTCGGCGGAAGGCAAAAGCAATTTTATTTTATTGTACAAAACGATTCGCAACTTTGAAGCCGCCAATCTCGACGTACCGGAATCCTTGGGCAATCCATTCGATTTGAATTTAGAATTCAGAGATATTCCAACCTTAGCATTTGGCGACGGCTTTGATACTTGGGTGAAAACCACTTTTGCAACGGAAACACCCGAAGGCAATCTCGTGCTTCCAACTGCACGCGACATTCGCATTACGCTGACTCCGCTCGGTAAAGCCGATCCAGACGAAACGTATTTTGGTGCAAAATGGGCAGCGCGTGGCAAGTCCATCCAATTCAATACTCGTGCGGCTTCTAAGGTCGAACAAAACCTTTTTACCAAAGATGCTTTGCCTGTGAATCCTGCGGATGTGTGGCGCTGCATTTATTTGCAACCTGATGCTTATCCGACCAGCAATCAACAGCAGCAAGCCGTCACGAAAGGTACGCCCGCCGCAGCCTCCGGCGATATGGTACAACTCTTGGCAAATGCGTTGCGATTAGAACCCAAAGGCATGAGTCTGATTGCTAAAAAAGGTCGGCGTGCTTTATTCGCTGCTGCGAAAGAAATTCGGCATACGTTGGCACCCGATAATTCGTCCATCACCTTCAGTGGAAAAGCGGATTTAAGCAATCATTGGTTATCGGTTTTGTCTTTAACGCTGCACCGCGACTGGACTTGGGATGCGCTGGACATCAATGCGTTTGAAATTAAAAGAAGAAAAAAATTCACCCGCGCCGCTGATTTTGCCGATTGGGAAACCGTTGGTTACATTCAAACCGGCAATGCGATAAATGTGCAGGCATTGGAAGAACCCGGTCCCGACCGCACTTATACAGAATTGTATTTTATAGATGCAGTGGAACCGAAACCGACGGCTGGAAATTTTCCTGATACCATTGAGTTAGAATATCAAGTTGCGCCGCGTTTTAAAGCGGACCAAAAGCCGACGGATCAAGATGAGCCTTTGCATTTGCAAAATATGACGCTGCCCGTCACGACCAATCCGACGCAAATTCCGAAGATCATTTCTGTTGGTATTGCGCTGTCGCCTTATGTGCGGGACGAAGTGTATGCTTCGACTGAGTCGCGCCAAAAAATGTTGTGGATAGAATTTGAGCAACCGATTGAGAATCCAGATGATATCTACTTTGCACGGGTATTAGCGTATGCGCCTGACCCCGTGTTGTTTGAAGTAAATTTAGCACCTGAACCACCCCAAGTCCACCCGTCTGGCATTCCGTTGACCATTCCAAAAGAGCCGCCCTTACCGATTGAATCGGAAGCGATTCGTACCATTGTATCCGACCAAGCCCACGACCGAAATGGACTCGATGCCATGCAGGAAATGATTCCGGCAACGGTGGAAGAAGGGAAAAAGGCACGTCATTATTTGCTGCCTTTGCCGCCGGGTTTGAATGCGGATTCGAGGGAGTTATTGGGCTTTTTTGTGTATGAATTACGCGTGGGTCATGCCAAAGTATGGTCAACCGCACAAGGACGTTTTGGAGCAGCACTGCGCGTGACGGGCGTACAACATCCGGCGCCGGATTTGACTTGCAATCCGTCCTTGACGAGAGAAACGCTCGATGTCTATGCGCCTTTTGCAACACCGGTATTGAATGGACAAACGCTCAATTATATGGTGCGCGGCAGAGAAGTACCCTGGTTTATCAAAACGACCTTGTGGGCAGTGCTGTATGTACAAGTCAAACAAGCGGATGGCAAAGATTATCGCAATATCCTACTCGACCAACGCCGGATGAATTTGCATCGCTCGCAAGAGATCATTATCACCAATGCGGCTGGACAGCAGACCGTTCTTGCCAATTGGGATCCGAAAGACCCACTCGGACACGCACTTTGGAAACGTCAAGAAATCAAGGAACAACTCCACGCTTACGGCATTCCGCTGGATGCGCCGTTGAGTGTGCTGGCGGTAGAAATGATGCCGACCCGACCGGGCGGTTTTGAGCAGCCTTTGAGTGCAGAGTTGGGAAGAGAGCGGATTTTGCGGACTTCGCCGCTCGTGCCGGTGGATGCGGGGTGTTGTGTGGATTGTTGACGTTAAAAAATGGTCAGATGACTCCAAGTCGTCTGACCATTTGCTTATTGGAGTCAATCCTATGCTTTACTTTCTCAAATAGTGATCGGAGCCATCCAACCAATCCTGACGCGGCGGTGCCCAAGTATCTATCTCCTCTACATCACCTATCATTAGTGCTTCGTGCGGAAGATTGGAGGGAATAACGACCACATCGCCCGGCAATAAATCCATCGTTTGTTCTTTGTGCTCGCCAAACCAGAAACGTATCTGACCCGCAACGACCTGCGTAACTTGCTCATGCACATGGCTATGCAAAGGCACTACAAATCCATCCTTAAAGTGCATTCTCGCTATCATCAATTTTTCTCCGGTGATGATTTGTCGCTTCATGGAGGCGTTGACTTCCTCGATTGTTACTCCATTCCAATTTATTTTTTGTAGCATAAGGGTTATTTTTATGATTTATTTAGATAATAATAAAGAAAATGTCATGATATTTTTGCAAAATTTGTTATTTCTATTAATTACACTGTAAAGTAAGTTTTTTGATGTGCTTTTTGCATAAAAAAAATGTAAGGAGCGCAAAAAAAAATCTGCGAAAATCCGTTTTATCTTCGTTCCAATTGATATGATACAGGCTGCGAAAAGTGTAAGAATCTTTATATAAAAAAACGTAATTTACACTGTAAGTAATCGAGCAGAATTAAACGACATTTTTATTTTAGAATAATTAATTGATTTTCAATGTTTTGCGAACTGCCAACTGCTTACTGTAAACTGCCTACTTACTTAAGTAATCGAGCAGAATTAAACGACATTTTTATTTTAGAATAATTAATTGATTTTCAATGTTTTGCGAACTGCCAACTGCTTACTGTAAACTGCCTACTTACTTAAGTAATCGAGCAGAATTAAACGACATTTTTATTTTAGAATAATTAATTGATTTTCAATGTTTTGCGAACTGCCAACTGCTTACTGTAAACTGCCTACTTACTTATTTCAATTTTATAGCGCGCATTTCTTCTATTTTTCTATTTTGACGCTTTACATCCTTCTTTAATTCTCCCAAAACAATAATTTTTCCCTCCATTATATCTTCAAATAAATAAACCCTTAATCTGCCTGCTTTTATTTCAAAATCTCGATATATGTCATTTTTCTTACGTCCTTGAAGCTCTTTAAATTTGTCAGCAGGTAACCCCTGCCCTTGAGAAAGTAATTCAATAAGGGTTTGTATTTGTCCAAATCTTTTTGGTGATTACCTGCCTTCCGCATTTCCTCATAAGATGCTTCCAACAAACATTCGCCATTGACAAAAAGCTTATAAAATTGCTCTTCACGATCAGGTACTTCCATTAATTCTAACGCAAATATAGTCATTTAGTTTAGCTTTTACTAAACTTTTTTTTACAAATCCGAAGTCATTAACAAATCCAAACTCGTAGATTTTATTTGAAAACGCTCGCCGAGGTACTCGTTGGTGAGGCTGCCTTTGTAAGTATAAACGCCGTGCCGCAAACCGGAATTACTAAATAACAAATGCTCAATATTACCAACGCCGCTGGTTTTTAATAAAATAGGTGTCAAAATATTACTAATTGCAATAGAAGCTGTGCGGGACACGCGCGAAGCGATATTGGGGACGCAATAGTGAATGACATCGTGTTTTATAAAAGTGGGTTTATCAATCGAAGTGACTTCCGACGTTTCAAACGTACCGCCTTGATCAATGCTGACATCAATAATCACCGCGCCGGGCTTCATTTTCATCACCATATCTTCGCTGACCACCATCGGGGTGCGACCTGTTTTAGAATGGATGGCACCAATGGCAACATCTGCTGTAATCAATTCATTTATAAGGACAAACGGGTCAATAGCGGAAGTGTATAATTGTCTGCCGACTTGATTTTGGATGCGTTTGAGTTTGTAAATGTTATTATCAAAAATACGGACTTCTGCGCCTAAGCCGAGTGCCGTGCGGGTCGCGTATTCTGCCACAATACCTGCGCCGAGTATCACCACTTTCGCACTGGGAACGCCTGAAATACCACCTAATAAAACGCCTTTCCCGCCGCCCGTTGTAGACATCAATTCTGCTGCCGTGAGCATCGCACTTAAACCTGCCAACTCACTCATAATGCGCACCACTGGAAACGTATCTGACTCATCCTTAATGTATTCCATCGCTAAAGCGATGACGCGCTTATGCTTCAATTTATTGATATAATCTGCAGAAATAATAGTCAGTTGTAAAGGAGAAATCAGAATTTGATTCGGGCGCATGTGGTCAATCTCTGCCAGCGTAGGCGGAGCAACTTTTAAAATCACATCCGCTTTGTAGACCTGTTCGGGGCTGTAAGCAATATCCGCGCCAGCTTCCGAGTAATCGCGGTCTTTGTAAAAGGCTTTATCACCTGCACCTTGTTCGATGATGATGCGGTGTCCGTTTGCCACGAGCGTTGCGACCGAAGAAGGCACAAGTGGCACGCGGTTTTCCTGTAAAATAATTTCTTTGGGAATGCCGATAAATAACTTATTCGACCTTGGCTGTACTTGCAGCGTCTCTGATTGGGTGAGGTATTGGCTCTGGCTCTCCGTCAGGGATTCCGGTATGGGAATGCGTTTTTCCTTCTCGCTCATAAAATCCTGCGCTTCTTGCGTGTTGAAAAGTTTTGCGTGCTATAAATGTAGTACATTTTGGAAATGCGCCACATTCAAGCAACCAAAAATAACATTTTTCGGGTAGAATGGTCGAGTGTTTCGATTTTTATTCGCACGACTTCTTCTGGCAGCAAATCTTCAACCAATTCAGGCCATTCTATAAAGCAATAATTTTCATCATATAATAAGTCTTCGATGCCAATATCGAGTGCTTCCTGTATATTTTTTAAACGATACAAATCAAGATGATGTAAAGTATGAATGTCGCCGAGATTTGTGCTGTAATAATATTCATTAATCAAAGAAAAAGTAGGACTGGTGACGGCTTCTTGCACCCCGAGTTGCTTGCAAATAGTTTGAATAAACGTGGTTTTACCTGCACCGATTTCGCCGTAGAATGCCATTTTGCGGCGGGCGGCGGCGAAGGTGAGCAGTTCAGTAGCAGCATGAGAAAGATCGGCAATTGCGTTGATGTGAATTTCCATATAGATTGCAAATTAAAGCAATTTTTTTTCACTTTCTACAGCCCCTGATACATTAATTGGAACGCGGATGACGCGGATTTTTACCTGTTGACATCACTCCTGACTTTTTAAACGCAGAGACGGCTGATTTTTTTGCAGAGACGAATTAAATCATAAAAATCAAGGTTCAGACAGTTTCGGAAGATGTAGAATGATTAAATAAACGATTTTAACGTTGACTTTTTTGAGAATGTGGCATCGCGAGAGGGATAGCAGCGGTTCCGTCCCGCAGGGCGGAAAGAGCGGATAGCCCGACCCGTAGGGACTCGCCCAAAAAACACAACTTTTCCCACCTTTTAGGCGTTCTATTAGGCTGCAATTGTGGAAAAATTGCTGCTCAAAATTTGGTAAATTTTCGTATCTTTACAGGATGGAAATGGTAAAAGAACTAGAGACAATGCCGACACAAAACGGCAATTATGACGCGAGTAATATTCAAGCACTCGAAGGATTGGAGGCGGTGCGAAAGCGCCCCGGAATGTACATCGGTAGCACGGACACGAAGGGTCTGCACCACTTGGTTTGGGAAGTAATTGACAACTCAGTAGATGAATTTTTGGCAGGCTATTGCGATAAGATTGATGTGGTCATTCATCCCAATAATTCGATTACAGTCACAGACAATGGACGCGGAATTCCAACAGGGATACACGAAAAACTCAACAAATCGGCGCTGGAAGTGGTCATGACCGTGCTGCATGCAGGTGGTAAATTTGATAAAAATACCTACAAAGTCTCCGGCGGTTTGCACGGCGTGGGCGTGTCCTGCGTGAATGCACTCTCGATACACTTGCGCGCAGAGGTACACCGCGAGGGCAAGGTTTTTGAACAAGAATATTCGCAAGGGAAGCCGCTGTACGATGTGCGCCCGATTGGGGATTCTAAAAAAACTGGTACGATTATCACCTTCCAGCCGGACAGTGAGATTTTTGAAATATTAGAATATAAATACGACGTACTCTCCCATCGGATGCGCGAAATGGCGTTTTTGAATAAAGGCTTGACGCTGAATTTGACGGACGAGCGCGAGCAGGAAGAGAACGGGGAATTCAAATCAGAATCTTTTCACTCGGAAGGTGGCTTGAGAGAGTTTGTGCAATATTTGGATGCATCTAAAACCAAACTTTCGGAATCGCCTATTTACGTAAGTGGCAAAGAAGATGGCGTAGAGATTGAAGTGGCGATGCAATACAACACGTCTTACACGGAATTGGTGGCATCGTTTGTCAACAACATCAATACCCGTGAGGGCGGTACGCATGTGAATGGTTTTCGCATGGCAATCAATCGTGTGTTCAAGCGCTACGGCGATGATAATGGATATTTTAAAAAGCTAAAATTTACGCCAACCGGAGAAGATTTTCGGGAGGGTTTGACAGCAGTCATATCGGTGAAAGTGCCAGAACCACAATTTAAAGGTCAAACCAAAGGCGAGTTGGGGAATTCAGAAGTGACGGGCATTGTATCCCGCTGCTTAGGCGATGCGTTGGGTACTTTTTTGGAAGAAAATCCGAAAGAAGCGAAGCGCATTATTGACAAAGTGATCAACGCTGGATTGGCGCGAGAAGCGGCACGCAAAGCCCGCGAAATGGTGCAACGCAAAAACGTGTTGACGGGCAGTGGTTTGCCGGGAAAATTGGCAGATTGTGCCAGCAAATCGCCGGAAGGTTCGGAATTGTTTTTGGTGGAAGGGGACTCTGCTGGTGGTACAGCCAAACAAGGGCGCGACCGTGCTTTTCAAGCGATTCTCCCGCTGCGAGGCAAGATTCTTAATGTAGAAAAAGCATTGGAGTACAAGATTTATGAAAATGAAGAAATCAAGAATATGTTCACCGCGCTCGGCGTGAGTATTGAAGAAAATACCGATGGCGACCGCATCTTGAATATTCTAAAATTGCGCTACCACAAGGTAGTCATCATGTGCGACGCCGACATTGACGGAAGTCACATTACAACTTTGATTCTCACTTTTTTCTTCCGCTATATGCGTCCGCTCGTGGAGCAGGGTTACATTTACATCGCCACGCCGCCGCTATATCGGGTGGCAAAAGGCAAGGAATTCCGTTACTGCTGGAATGAAGTAGAACGCCGCGAAGCCGTGGAAGCCTACGCAAAAGGTGGTAACGAGTCGTCGGTAAAAATACAACGCTACAAGGGTCTGGGCGAGATGAATGCCGAGCAATTGTGGGAAACCACGATGAATCCTGATACCCGCATTTTGCGCCAAGTGTCTATTGACGATGCAACCGAAACGGATCGCGTCTTTTCGATGCTGATGGGCGATGAAGTGCCGCCACGCCGCGCGTTTATTGAAGCCAACGCGAAGTATGCGAAGGTGGATGCGTAAGGCGGGAGGATAGGAAGATAGGATTTCTGAGAGACTTCCGAGATTTTAGGGATTTCGGAAGTCTTTTGTAAAATAATATTGTATGGTAAATGATGCAGAATTAAAAGTTAAAATTTTTCGCTTGATTGATATGCAAGACGGCGAAATGTTACAAAGTTTGTATCAACTGCTGCTCAATAAGTTACAGCAGCAAAAGCTACATACTGGTAACTGGGCTTCATTGGAAGAAGGTTATCAGGCGATGGCAACGGCGGAGCAGAGCGAACGAGAAGCTAAATTTTTTAACACTTTTGGCGCATTAGAAACGGAAGAAAGTGCAGAAGAATTGATAGAGACAATTCGGAATTCAAGGTATTCTACAGAACGACCGTTTGAATTATGAGCAAGTATTTGTTAGACACAGACACTGCTATTTTTTACATGAAAGGGCGATACGAATTGGATAAAAAAGTTCGAGAAGTTGGCTTAGAAAATTGTTTTATTTCAGAAATCACAGTTGCAGAATTGAAATTTGGGGTAGAAAATAGCGCTGGTAATAGAAAAGAACAAAAGATTGCGGATACTATCACTTTATAGACAGTATTTATGTGGTTCCTATCATAACTTGTTTAGACATTTACGCGCAAGAGAAAACTCGTTTAAGAAAATTAGGAATTATGATAACTGATTTTGATTTGCTGATAGGCGCCAGTTCCATAGCAAATGATATGTTTATCGCCACCAATAACGTCAAGCATTTTGAAAGATTACAAAATATAAAAATTGTTAACTGGGTCGAAGAATATCGTACTGCAAATCCATGACCATTCAATCCTTCACCAGAGAATTAGGCGCCTTATATTTGAAACTTGAGTAGCTCGCGTTCAGTAAATTGGCACATTAACACATCAATTTTCCCCTCCATAAGGATTTTCTCAACTTTTTCTCGTATTTTTGCTATTATTAGTCAAATAGAGGCTACTTGTTTGATTACCTGATGATTACGATTTTAATAAATCATCAAAAATCAAATCAAGCCCATCCTTTAATCCTACAAATTCCACCAAAGGCGGACAAGCAAGGCATATGTTAAAAATTGGAGTGTTAGGTACGGGGCATTTGGGAAAAATTCACCTTAAGTGCATTCAACTCGCCAGCGAAACGTATGAACTCGTTGGCTTCTACGACCCGGATGACCGTGCTGCACAGCAAGTGATTGATACTTACCAGATTACACGTTTTCGTACGCCACAAGAACTCTTTGCTGCCGTAGATGTCGTGGATATTGTGACGCCAACTACTACTCATTTTGAAATGGCAGTACAAGCAATCCGAGCCGGCAAGCATTTTTTTATTGAAAAACCCATCACCCGCACGGTCGAAGAAGCGGAAGAACTCATTAAACTCGCCCAAGAATTCAAAGTCAAAGCGCAAGTCGGACACGTAGAAAGATTCAACCCGGCGCTGTTGGCGTTGGAAGATATGGAACTCGACCCGATGTTTATTGAGGCGCATCGGCTGGCGGTTTTCAATCCACGTGGCACGGATGTTTCGGTGATTTTGGATTTAATGATTCATGATTTGGACATTGTGCTGAGTATCGTGAAGTCGGATGTGAAATTCATCAGCGCAAGCGGCGTAGCGGTGGCGAGTGAAACGCCTGATATCGCTAATGCGCGGATTGAATTTGAAAATGGTTGCGTGGCGAATTTGACGGCGAGTCGTATTTCTCTAAAACAAATGCGAAAAGTGCGTTTTTTTCAAAAAGACGCGTACATCAGTCTGGATTTTCTAGAAAAACAGGCGCAAATCGTGCGTTTATACGACCAAGATTCCGCGCATCTTCCTGCCGACGCGAATTTGATGGAGTTAGAAACTGCCAACGGGAAAAAATTAATTCACGTCTATATGCCTGAAATGGAGGCGGTAAACGCAATTAAGATGGAGTTAGAAAGTTTTGGACAGAGCATTTTGCAAAATACCACGCCCAAAGTGCCGTTAGAAGATGGGTATAAAGCGCTGAAAGTGGCACATGATATTGTAAAGGAAATAGAAAAACGAGCGGCGGTGTTGACGTAAATCGTGATTGGTGATTGGTGACTGGTTATTAGGAACTCGTTAATAGCGTTTTTACCAATTCACAAATCTCAGTTCACAAATTACCATTTACAAATCCCTATTCACCAATCACATTTGAATGAGCAATATCTACAAAATATTTTTTATTACATTTTTAACAGCACTCACTGCTTGTGACTTGATTAATCCTGCCGAAGCGATTCCTTCGTATATTTATGTAACTGATTTTCAATTAAATACAACAGCTACTCAAGGAACGAATTCCAATAAAATAACAGATGTATGGGTCACAATCGGCGATGAATTTATAGGTGTTTTTCCAATTCCGGCACTCATTCCGATGCTGACAAATGGCGAACAAACGATAACATTGGAAGCGGGTATCAAAGATAATGGCATTAGCAGTACCGGAAAAATCTATCCGTTTTATACTTCTTTTCAAACAAAAGTGGCATTGAATCCAAGTGAAGTGGATACGCTGCGTCCGGTCATTGGCTATCGAGGCGAAACACGCTTTGCATTTATTGAAGATTTAGAACGGGGTACGCCCATTTTTGGGGATTTGATAGCTGGGAATGACGCGAATCGCATTCAAATTACAAAAGAAAATGCTTTTGAAGGAAATTCCGCACTTATTACATTAGATAAGAACAATCCGACCGTCGTATTAGGAACCGTAAATAAGTATGGAAATCTCACGACTAAAAATGTAAATGTTTATTTAGAATTAAATTACAAATCGGACGCAGATGTAATATTCGGAGTGATAGGTTATAAAAGTGGTGTTAAAGGAGAGACGTTGTATGAACCGGGTTTTGTAGCGCGTGCTGATTGGAATAAGATTTATTTTAATATGAGTCCACTGGTAGTTGGCACTCGTTATGATGAATTTCAAATTGTATTACAATCCATCTTACCATTGCAAAATAATGTATTCACCAAAGATAAAGCCAGTATATGGTTGGACAACATCAAGCTCGTCCATTTCTAACGGCACCAGCTGCGGCAGTCGTCAGAAATGAAAGTAGAACGCAGATGCGCGAGAAGCGTCAGTGGCACACGTTTTTGTACAAATTGGCGGATTTCCTCACGGCAATGCTCGCTTGGGCAGGTTTTTTCTTATATCGAAAGCAGATGGAAGGCGCTACGCTGGACTGGGCAGTGCTGAATGATTTAAATTTTTGGTACGGCATTTTGCTCGTTCCTATTGGTTGGTTGTTATTATATTCTACTTTTGATAATTATAAAGATATTTACCGACTGTCGCGCTTTGCTACTTTTACACGTACTTTGCTGCTTAGTTTCATAGGTGTTGCATTCTTATTTTTTGCCCTTATTTTAGATGATTTTGTAACGCAAAGCCACGCTTATTATAATTCTTTTTTTACGCTTTTGTTGTTACATTTTAGTAGTACCGTTGTTGTTCGCATGATTTTATTGACACGTGCCAGCCACCGTTTGAAATCAGGAACGATTACTTACAATACCCTTATGATAGGTGGTAATCAAAATGCGTTGGAATTATATAAAGAAATTAACGGAAGGCAAAAGAAATTAGGACACCATTTTGTCGGCTTTATTGATACCAACGGCACCAGCACGAATGAAATAGCAGCGCATTTAATCAAGTTGGGAAAAATTCCAAATCTTGCGCAAGTCATTAAGGACAAATGTATTGAAGAGGCGATTGTCGCCATTGAAACGTCCGAGCATAATAAAGTACGGGCAATACTAAATGTTTTATTCGATTATGATAAGCAAGTGCTAGTCAAAATCATACCCGATATGTACGATATCATGTTGGGAAATGTGCAGATGAATCACGTCTACGGCGCAGTACTCATCGAAATCCGGCAAGAATTGATGCCCAAATGGCAACTTTTGATTAAGAGATTCATTGATATCTTTCTCTCTACGCTTATATTGGCGGTGCTTTCGCCACTTTATTTATACATTGCCAGTCGCGTGAAATTCTCTTCCAAAGGTCCCATCTTTTTTCAACAAGAACGTATTGGTTTGAACAACAAGCCATTTATGATTTATAAATTTCGCTCTATGTACACGGATGCGGAGAAACTCGGTCCGCAACTCTCGCACGATGGCGACCGCCGCTGTACCCCTTGGGGCGCGACCATGCGCAAGTGGCGATTGGATGAACTTCCTCAGTTTTGGAATGTACTCAAAGGCGATATGAGTATCGTCGGTCCACGCCCGGAGCGGCAACATTTTATCAATCTTATTACACAACAGAATCCACATTACAAACATCTACTCAAAGTGCGTCCCGGCATCACCTCTTGGGGACAAGTAAAATACGGCTATGCTTCCAATGTAGAACAAATGCTGCAACGCCTCAAATTTGATATTTTGTACATCGAAAATATGTCGCTGGCGCTGGATTTTAAAATTATGTTTTATACATTATTGGTTCTGTTACAAGGCAAAGGCAAATAAATTATTACTACAAGTGGTCTGGTGACTTTGGAGTCATCAGACCACTTTTCAAAGAACCAAACAAGTTTGGTTATTACAGCCCAAATGCCGATTTCACTTTATCTACGTAATCTAATTTTTCCCAAGTAAACGTCTCTACTTCCATTTCTTTCCGGTTGCCGGAGCCGTCTTTCATCACTACTTTTTTGATTTGGGGGGTACGTCCCATGTGTCCATAAGCTGCTGAATCTGAATAGATTGGATTACGCAATTTCAAACGCATTTCAATGGCATACGGGCGCATATCGAAGATGTCGGCTACTTTTTGTGCGATTTCGCCGTCGCTCATTTTCACTTTCGCTGTGCCGTAGGTTTGGATGTAAATATTAGTTGGTTTAGCAACACCAATCGCATAAGAAACCTGCACCAATATTTCCTCGCAAACGCCAGCCGCTACGAGGTTTTTGGCAATGTGCCGAGTAGCATACGCTGCCGAACGGTCTACTTTAGAAGGGTCTTTGCCAGAGAAAGCCCCACCGCCGTGCGCACCTTTGCCGCCATAGGTATCCACAATAATTTTACGACCTGTCAAACCCGTGTCGCCGTGTGGACCGCCGATCACAAATTTGCCCGTCGGGTTGACGTGATACGTGATTTCATCTGTGAAAAGGGCTTGAATTTCCGGCTTCAATTGCGCCTTGATACGTGGAATGACAATATTGATAACATCCTCGCGGATTTTCGCCAACATCGTTTCATCTTCATCAAAATCATCATGTTGCGTGGAAACCACAATCGTATCAATGCGCTGCGGCACATTTGCATCCGAATATTCAATGGTGACTTGCGACTTGGCATCAGGACGTAAGTACGTAATTTCTTTATTTTCCCGCCGCATCGCGGATAATTCTTGTAAAATTTTATGCGCCAGATTCAACGAAAGCGGCATATAATCATCCGTTTCACTCGTGGCATAGCCAAACATCATCCCTTGGTCACCCGCACCTTGGTCTTCCGGGTTGCTGCGCTCTACGCCGCGATTGATGTCGGGCGATTGCTCGTGAATGGCAGATAACACGCCGCAGGAATTGGCTTCAAACATATACTCCGACTTGGTGTAGCCGATTCGCCGAATGACATCGCGAGCAATTTGCTGCACATCCAAATACGTATTGGATTTCACTTCGCCAGCTAGTATGACCTGTCCCGTGGTGACGAGCGTCTCACAAGCGACTTTGGACTGTGGGTCGAATGCCAGAAAGTGGTCAACGAGCGCATCCGATATTTGGTCGGCAATTTTATCGGGGTGTCCTTCAGAAACAGATTCAGAGGTGAATAGATATGGCATTTTTTAGTTATGTTAATTCTTAAAAAGTATAAAAAGCGGTGCAAAAATAGAAATTTTAACCTTGATTGGTAAGATTAATGGATTAATTTGAGGGTATACTGATTTTTAAGGTTACCAAAAAATTTAAATTTTAATTCAATCATAAAATATCTTTATCATCATAAAAAATCAGTGTCCTATCTGTCAAGCAGCAAGTAATGAACTCCAAATCACAAATCACTCATCACAAATCACTCCGCAGGCACTACCGAATATCACACGTCAACAAATGCTCCGTTTTTCCATCTGCCATTGTAATAAAACCCTCCAGCTTATCGCCAATTTGTACCGGCCCTACTCCCGACGGGGTTCCCGTATAAATCAGATCGCCCATTTGTAATTTAAAAAATTTAGAAACATATACAATAATATCCTCAAATGAGAAGAGCATTTCATTGGTATTGCCGTGCTGCATGACTTCATTATTTTTGCGCAGTTTGAATTCAATACCCGCCCGGTCTACTTTTTCGATGGGAATAAAATTGCTGAGTGCGCCGGAGCCATCAAATCCTTTGGCGATTTCCCACGGCTGTCCTTTTTTCTTGAGTTGGTCTTGCAAGTCCCGTGCTGTAAAATCAATTCCAAAAGCGATTTGGTCATAATATTCAGGCGCAAATTCCGGCTGCACGTGGCGCCCGTTTTTACTTATTTTTATTACAATTTCACCTTCATAATGTAAGTCTTGTGTAAATTCTGGATAATATAATGGTTTATCATTTACCAACAGCGCCGAGGTAGGTTTCATAAACACAACCGGCTGGTCTGGGATTTCATTTTTCAATTCCTTGGCGTGTTCCGCGTAGTTGCGACCGATGCAGATGATTTTCATGGTTATATTGATTTGCTGATCCCGCCTTGCGGGACAAGTTATGCTAATCTGCCAATTTGCTAATGATCACATCAGCATAACTTGTCCCGATGAATGTCGGGATCGGCAAATCAGCAAATTAAAATTTCACATTCAACAACCCCGCCAATTCCTTCACTTCTCGTATCGTTTCTTGCGCACGTTGGCGAATTTGAGCGGACGAGGCTTTTATCTGTTCTTTTATTGCTTTTTTATTATTGATAATCTCCGCTTTACGCGCTCTAAATGGATTTGATATGTCTACCAACGCTTCTCCAACCGCTTCTTTTAGTTCCGAATATTTCAAATTGCCTACTTCATAGTTTGCCATCAACACATTATAAGCGTCCATTTTATTGGTGGCGCGCAGTAAGTCAAACAAATTTTTTACACCTGCACTCATAGTCCCGGTAGGCGTGTCGCCTGTATCGGTCACCGCAGATTTTACTTGTTTACGAATGCGTTCCGGTTCTGCGAAGATATTGATATAATGTTTTTCACCGGCACTTTTACTCATTTTGCGACTTGGGTCGGCAGTAGACATTACACGCGGCACAGCGGTATGTAATGCTTTTGGTAAAATTAAATATTCTTTACCCACTTGATTATTAAAACGCTGTGCGATATTACGTGCCAATTCCAAATGTTGATCTTGATCATCGCCCACTGGCACAAAATCAGCCCGATAAATCAAAATATCCGCAGCTTGTAAAACAGGGTACGTCAGCAATCCAGCAGCGATAAAATTCTCTGCACTTTCTTCGCTTTGCTTGCTTTTATCTTTGAATTGCGTCATGCGGCTCAACTGTCCGTACGAGCAAAAGCAATTAAAAATCCAACTTAATTCGGCGTGCTCTGGCACGAGGGATTGAATAAAAAGATGCTCCGGTCGGATACCCGTTGCCATCAAATTAAAAATCAACTCCCACGTATTTTCTACCAATTTTTTCGAGTCGTACGGCATCGTCATCGCATGATAATTGACCACACCATAGAAGCACTCATATTGTTCTTGTAACTCCACCCAATTTTTTACGGCTCCAAAATAATTGCCAAAGTGCATATCGCCAGTGGGTTGAATGCAGGAGAGGACGCGTTTTTTGGTTTCCATACCTAATTTTAAAAAGAGGATAGGAAAATAGGAAAATAGGAGGATACGCTATAAATGTCCTATCTTCCCATTCTCTTATCCTCCCGCATTTGCTATCATCGAGATTTCAATATTCACAAATTTAGGCAGATTGACTACTTCTACCAGCTCGCGTGCAGGTGCAGTTGCCTCGTCAAAATATTGAGCATACACGGCGTTCACCCGGCTAAAAAGGTGCATATCTTTTACAAAAACCGAAGCTTTCAGCACATTTTCAAACGTCATTCCAGCTTCTTCCAGAATGGCTTTCAGATTTTCCATCACCTGTTTGGTTTCCGTTTCAATATCGCCGCTTACCAACTCATTTGTTGCAGGATCAATTGCGATTTGACCGGAGATATATAGCGTATTATTGGCAAGCGTTGCTTGATTGTACGGACCAATCGGTAAGGGCGCTTTGGGTGTTTTGATGATTCGTTTCATGTGTTTTGGTGTTATTGTTTTTGGTGTTTTAATGTTATTGTATTTAAGATCAGAGCGACTATAACACCTTATTACCAAAACACAATAACACTAATTTTAACACAAAAAGCTCCACATCGCAATTGATTCGGATGGGAGCTATATTTTGATTGTATTCAATTCATACGAGTTAAACTTCCTCCTCGGCTACTTTTTTCAGTAATTTACCCCGATAGAAAAGATTACCCTCCGCATCATTATAGGTGTGGTGGTAAATGTGGCGTTCGCCAGTCGTGGTACAGGTAGCAATCTGCGGGATAGCCGCTTTCAAGTGCGTACGGCGCTTATGCTTTCGTTGTTTTGAAATTCTACTTTTAGGATGTGCCATTTCTTTTGGTTATCGGTGATCGGTGATCAGTGATCGGTGATTAGTTATCAGTGACTGGTGTTTCGTTTAAATCGTTTCGCCAATCCCGTTTTACAAATCACAAATCACAAATCACGAATCACATTATTTTAATTATCGTTTTTATTCAATTTTTTCAATTCATCCCATGCAGGGTTGCGTTCGGTCTCTTCTTCTTCTGCCTCGCTCTGTTGAATGTATTGCAACATTTCTTCATTACAAGGACGATTCACTTCACTTCTACAATCGTACACCCGAATAATAGGCATCGCCAAAATGATGTATTCGTAAATATAGGTGGCGACATTAAACTGCTGAATTTCTGGATGCACGTAGATGACATCTGCTTCTTCCACTACTTCTTCCTCGCTAAATTTTACCAGTAGTCGCTGCGTGTCCGCTACTGGAAGGTCAATCTGCGCCAAACAACGGTCGCAGTCTGTTTGCAACGTACCTGCAAAGTCAAAATCCAGTACAAACATATCGGGGCGTTTATCGAGTACCAACGTCACGTCCACTTTTCCTTCCGTCACTGGTGTGTCTTCAAACTGGCTGAAAAACGCGCGGTCAATGTGAAACGCAAACGAGTGCGTGCCGTTGCGCAATCCCTTTACCGGTATGCTATAAGGTATCAACGGATTCATGTTAAAGAACATTTTTTGGGTTACCGCCGGTAAAGGCGGGTGCAAAGATAAATAATTTTCAATAAACCCAAGTACAGGTAAAAAAATATTTTTGTGTTTCTCTCACTACCTCTTTTCTTGTTACCAGCAAGAGCCGGATTAAGAGAGAAGTATTTGTAAATTACAGTTTGTTCCATTTTACTAAGATAAGAGTTTTTAGGACAAAATATAATTTATTTTTTGCAATATTGCAGCTGTATTGCATCTACTCCAACGTTAAAGGCTTGTCTGAAAATTTTGCTCTTGCCCGACCAAACCGGGTTTAATTGATCTATGATTAACACGCTTGTCGTACTTCAATAGTTACTAAAACACTATTTTTGGCGCTACTTCTGTGGAATGTATCCGTCACAATGGTATAAAAAATTTTGTCTCCGATGAGAATTGCATTGTTTACACTACTATTACTATGTCTGGTAGCAAGGCTTAAAGCACAAGTAACGATTTATCAAGAGGATTTTAGCGGCTATCCGAATGGCACGACAACTGCCGCAAAATGGTCGAGTGCTTTTACCAACTGTGATGGAACTGGCTTTTGGGGTGTTTCAGGCGGTGCGTTCACCGTAAACGACATAGAAGGAGCGCCTTGTGGTTGCGGCGGCAATTTAGGGGGCAATCAAAATACGTGGGCATCTCAAAATATTCCCATCACCGGCTATAGCTGTGTGAGCTTTTCTTTGGAAATAGGTGCGCAAGTTACAAGCGGTACCTTTGATTGCCAATTTCCAGGGGGACCTGTATTTGCCTGTGATAACTCGGCTCCAGGGCATGATCAAGCGTTGGTAGAATATAGCGTCAACGGCGGCGCATGGGTATTGGCAGTTTATATTTGTGGCGATAATGGTGCTGGGACGATTAGTGTAGACGGCTTACAAGGCACTGGCTTACGACTCAGAGTCCGATTGGGCAACCAAGCTGTAGGCGAAACCTACACTATAGATGATGTTATTGTACAGGGCACGACTATCCCCCCTCCTACCATCGCAGGTCCAAATAGCGTGTGTACGGGCGGCTCCATTACCCTCACTGCGCAAGCAGGATTTTCCAGTTACAATTGGAGTAATGGCGACAGCGGACAATCAATTAACGTAACGACAGCCGGGGCGTATCGAGTGACCGTGACCGATGCAAATGGCTGCACCGCTGTTTCTAATCCAAAAAATATTACCGTCACGCCACCACCTACTGTCAGCATCATCGGACCTACGCAGGTTTGTCCAAATGGTACAATTAGCTTATCCACAAATACCACTTTTGCCAGTTACGCATGGAGTACGGGCGAGACGACTCAGAATGCAATCATTGATGCGCCAAGTACTTATACCGTTACGGTGACCAATGCGGCAGGTTGTACGAATACCGCTTCTCGCACTATCACCGCAGCACCTGCACCCAATGCGAGCATCACGGGTCCGACCGCTTTATGCGCGGGAAGCAGCATCAACCTAACGGCAACGGGCGGCACGAGCTATCGGTGGTCTACAAATGCGATGACGGCTGGCATCTCTGTAAATCGAGGAGGAACGTATACCGTGACCGTGACCAATGCGGCAGGTTGTACCGCAACAACTTCGACGGACATCTCCGAAAGCCCACGACCCAGCGTGGATAATCCCGGACCCCAAATGGCGTGCGGCAGTTTGGACTTACTGGATATTACAGGTACTAATCTCACTGAAAATCGAGCCTATTTTTCGGCTCCCAACGGCGGCGGACAAAGTTTCGCGCCGGGCGACGACATTACAACCACTCGCACCCTGTACGCGTATGACGCAGTGACTGGCTTGGCGGGCTGTTCGAGTCAGCAATCTTTTTTTGTAACCGTTGCACCCAAACCCACTTTAGATGATATTGCGAATAAAATAGCGTGTGATACTTTAGTGTTACCAAACATAACCGGAACGACTCTCACTAATGGACGCGCTTATTACAGCGCCCCAAATGCCGGCGGCACCAAATACGCCATCGGGCAAGCGGTCACCTCTAATCTTAATCTCTATGCCTACGACGGCACTGCTACTTGTAATGACCAAAAGAATTTCACCGCCACCATACTCCCAAAACCTACCGTCAATGACTTGCGCGACACCAGCACTTGCGCGGGCTTTATGCTACCATCTATCACCGGAACGAACCTCACCAATAACCGTGCTTATTACACCGGAACGAATGGCACGGGAACTCGCTTCATCCCTTTTCAAACCATCACCACTTCCCAAAATCTTTTTATTTACGATGCAAATGCTGCTTGTAAAAGTGAGCAAACTGTAAATATTACCATTACAGCCGGTCCTAAAATTGCCCCGATTCGAGATACCACTGTGTGTCTGTCTTATACACTGCCTGACATTACCGAAACGAATCCCACCGCCAACCGCGCGTATTTCACCGGACCAAATGGCACCGGCACGCGATTGAATGTAGGGCAGGCGATTACGAATTCTCAAACTTTATATGCCTATGATGCCCAAGGCATTTGTAGCGACCAGGACTCTTTTAGAATCACCATTGTATCAACGCCTACGGTCAATGATCTCCCTGACCCGACGAGTTGTGGTTTCTTTGTATTGCCAATAATCAATGGTATGAATTTAACGGGGAATCAAGCGTATTATACTCAAACCAACGGCGGCGGTACGCGCTATCAAGTAACAGATACGCTCAGGACTACCACTCCCCTCTTCCTTTACGACGGCGCGCCCGGCTGTAGCGATGAGGAATCAGTGCTGGTTACCATTTTACAAGCGCCTATTATAAATTCCATTCGGGACACATCGGCTTGTTCTAACTTTATTCTAACTGCTATTCAAGGGCCAAATGTGAGCGCAAATGCCGCTTATTTTACCCAATCCAATGGTGCAGGCACACGCTTTGCCACAGGCGACACGCTTCAAACCACTATTACCCTTTTCGCTTTTGATACCAATGGCACTTGCAGTAATCAGGATACTTTTACAATAACAATTCTACCCGCTCCCATTTTAAACCCCATCAATGACACAACGGCTTGCGTCTTTTTCAAACTCCCCACTATCAAAGGCACAGGGCTCAGCGCAAATGCCGCCTATTTCACGCAAGCCAATGGCACAGGCACGCGATTCGCAGTAGGCGACACGATTAAAACCACGACCAATTTATTTACTTTCGATACCAATGGTGCTTGTCAGACCGCAGAAGCGTTTCGAGTGACTATAGCTGCCAATCCGATTGCCACTATTACAACAAAAGATGCCGCTTGCAATGGCGCTCAAGATGGCGAATTGGAAGTAACGGTACTGGGCAGTTCTCCTCCCTTTATTTTCAACTGGAATGTGAACGTGCTGGATGGACAACAAAACGTAACTGGCGCAGCAGCAGGCAATTACAGCGTGACCATCACCGATGCCAATCGCTGTGTTACTACGGCTACCGCTACTATTTCTCAACCAACGCCGCTCAATTTACAATGCGCCCAACGCTCGGCTGTGTCCATGACCGGCTTGACCGATGGAAGCGCCCAACTTATTATTAATGGCAGCGTGGCTCCTTATAATGTGGTGTTGACTGGACCTACGCCCCGTAGCCAGTCGCTTGCTATTGCGGATACAATTATACTCCAGAATTTGGCTTCCGGCACTTACCAAGCAACGGTCACGGACGCAAACGGTTGCGCTACGACTTGTAATTTCGCTATAAACATATTGGGTTGTGATATCAAGGTTAATTTTGCTGTCACGAATGCAACTTGCGCGACCAGTACCGACGGTGCCATCGCCGTGACGCTGGTCGGCGCGATGCCGCCTTTCCAATTTGACTGGAATGTAGATAGTCTGGACGGACGAGCAAATGTAACCAATTTGCCTACAGGCAATTACGTGCTTAATGTGACGGATGCAAATAACTGCCTCGTCAGTGGCGACACGATGATAATAGCTCGTTTTCCAGCGCCTCAAGCTACCATGTCCACCAACAATATTATCTGTGAAGATAAATGTTTTGAGATTAATATCGCGCTAAATGGAATTCCTCCCTTCCGCCTTGATTATCAATTGAGTACCAACGTGGGTGATATATTTCGCTCTATTGTTATAAATAGCAATACTGATACATTACAAATATGCCCTGCTACGCTTAATACAGATAGCGGAAGTGTAATTGTCCAGTTGGTGCGCTTACAAGATGCCAATTGTCAGGCAGACCTTACCCAACGCGATACGCTCTTTGTGCGCCCCATTTCGCGGGACACCATTCAGCAGACGCTTTGCAGCAATGATAGTTTGGTAGTAAATAATAGGGTTTATAATCAAGCCAGACCAAGCGGCATCGAAAATTTTTCGGGCGCGGCTGTTAATAGTTGCGATTCGATAATTGTGGTGGATTTAACTTTTCTCCCGCCTGTTACCTCCGATTCGAATGTAATAATTTGTGAAGCCGATAGCATTGTAGTAAATGGAACCGTTTATAATTTACAAAATCCGACCGGAACAGAAACATTGATTGGGGCGGCTGCGAACGGCTGTGATTCTACTGTAACTATTACATTACAATTTTTTCCGCGTGTCACTTTTAATTTTACTCAAACGATTTGTGAAACCGACAGCATCATTATAAATGGAACGGTTTATAATCAACAAAATCCAAGCGGCACGGAAATCTTGCCGGGCGCGGCTACAAACGGTTGTGATTCAGTCATTAACGTTACTTTACAATTTTTTCCGCGCGTTACTTTTAGTTTAACGCCGACGATTTGTGAAACGGATAATATTATAATAAATAGCACCGTTTATAATCAAAATAATCCGACTGGCACAGAAACGTTGATCGGCGCGGCTGCAAACGGTTGCGATTCCATTATAAATATTACATTACAATTTTTTCCGACGGCTGTTTTTACTTTGAATCCAACAATTTGTGAAACGGACAGCATCATCGTGAATGGAACCATTTATAATCAAAATAATCCAACTGGAACCGAAACACTCGCAGGTGCAAGTGTAAATGGTTGCGATTCGATTGTGAATATTAGTTTACAATTTTTTCCAATCGTTACTTCTAATTTGAATCCAACGATTTGTGAAGCCGACAGTATCATCGTGAATGGCACCGTTTATAATCAAACCAATCCGACTGGAACAGAAAGGCTTCTGGGCGTAAGCGTAAATGGCTGTGATTCAATTATCACTATCAATTTGCAATTTTTCCCGATAGCAACCTTTACTTTAACGCAAACGATTTGTGAAACGGACAGCATTACAGTAAATGGAACGATTTACAATCAAGCAAATCCAACCGGCATCGAAACGCTCGTCGGCGCAAGTATAAATGACTGTGATTCAATCATTAATGTAACGTTGCAATTCTTTCCAACTGCTGATTTTATGTTGGATGCTGCCTTGTGTGAAGGCGATAGCGTGGTTGTAAATGGAACGGTTTATAATCAAAATAATGCGTCAGGTATGGAAAAGCTCGCAAGTGCAAGTGCAAATGGTTGCGACAGTATTATCAATATTCGGCTCACGTTTTTGGAGGCGGCGCGCACCACGATTGACACTACGCTTTGCCCGGGTGATAGTATTGAAGTAAATGGAACGATTTATAATGTAAATAATCCAAGCAGTACGGAAATAATAACTGGCGGCGCATCCAATGGCTGTGATAGTGTCATACAAGTAAATGTCCGCTTTTTTGCACCGGCAATTTTTAATTTAACGCAGGTTATTTGTGAGACGGACAGTATCGTTGTGAATGGAACGGTTTATAATTTTAATAATCCAACCGGAATAGAAATGATTGTGGGTGCAAGTGTGAATGGTTGTGATTCGATTGTAGATATTGCATTACAATTTTTTCCAACTGTTATATTTGATTTAGAGCAGATACTTTGTGAAACAGACAGCCTTATCATAAATGGAACGGTTTATAATCAACAAAATCCATCGGGTATAGAGACGCTGCTGGGTGCAAGTGTAAATGGCTGCGATTCCATTATAAATATCAATCTACAATTTTCTCAAACGATCTCTTCTGATTTAAATCAAACGGTTTGTACAACGGATAGCATTGTAATAAATGGCACAGTCTATAATCAAGCCAATCCAAATGGCACGGAAACACTCGTGGGTGGAAGTGCGAGTGGCTGCGATTCCATTATAAATGTCAACTTGCAATTCTTTTCGGCAGCTACTTCTAACTTTATACAAACGATTTGTACCAATGATAGTGTTGTAATAAATGGAACAGTCTATAATCAAAATAATCCAAGTGGTACGGAAACGCTCGTCGGCGCAAGTGTAAATGGATGTGATTCTATTGTACTTATTACGTTACAGTTTTTCCCAGCGGTTGCTTCCAACTTTACACAAACGATTTGTACAACTGATAGTGTTATAATAAATGGGGCGATTTATAATCAATCAAATCCGTCAGGTACAGAAACGCTTATCGGCGCGAGTGTAAATGGATGTGATTCAGTTGTGAATGTCAGATTACAATTTTTCCCAGCAGCTACTTCTAATTTTACACAAACAATTTGTGCAAATGATAGTCTTATCATAAATGGCACCGTTTATAATCAAAATAATTCAAGCGGAACAGAGACGCTCGTCGGCGCAAGTGTAAATGGATGTGATTCTATTGTACTTATTAGCCTTACATTTTTACAAGCAGTACAAAAAACACTTGATACATTACTTTGTCCCGGCGAAACAATTGTAATAAATGGCAAAACATATAATGAAACTACGCCGACCGGAACAGAAATTTTACAAGGTGCGGCTGCAAGTGGTTGCGACAGTATCGTACAAATAAATCTCCGCTTCCGTCCTGCCGTGCGCGGCGCGATTGAAGGCAATGCAACCTTGTGCGCAGGCGATTCTACAACACTTACCTTCCGACTGAGCGGCGCATCCACTTATGATGTTCGTTATTCTGATGGTAGAAATACTTCCATTGAGTTGAGAAATATTAGCGATGGTCATACGATACGGGTTGCGCCTTCCGCTACCACGACTTACACCATTGTGTTTATGGCGATAAATGGCGCTGCTTGTCCAGCACAAATTGGTAGTAGCGCGACGGTGCAAGTAAGTAATTTGAGTGCTAATGTAATGTTGACTTCCAATTTTGCAGGCTTTGGGGTAAGCTGCGCCAACACTACGGATGGAACATTACAAGCAGCAGGAACAAATGGCGTTTCACCTTTTACTTACCGCTGGAGTACGGGTGCTACGGGGCAGGAATTACAAAATATCGGGGCAGGAATTTATAATGTAACTGTTTCAGATGCAGCAGGTTGTACAGCCATTGATTCTATAATAGTAACTGAACCCACGCCAATCGTAGTAACAAGTACCGCTCAAAGTCCAAACTGTACAAAAGATAAAACTGGTAGTATCAGCATTGATAATATTAGCGGTGGTGCCGCGCCTTTTGAAGTCTCACTCGACGGCAAATCGTATCGGGCAGTGAATAACTTTCCGTACCAACTAAATGGATTGGCAGCAGGTAATTACACGGTGTTTGTACGTGATGCAAATGATTGTGAAACACAAATTGAAACGACTATCGTAGCCCCTTCTGAGCCGCAGTTGGATTTAGGACCAGATATCACTGTAAAATTAGGCGATAGCACGGTGTTAGAAGGACTTGCCAATTTTACACCCACCAATATTGACTGGCGACCGGATACGTTTTTGACTTTACCCAATGCTTTGCGAACCATTATAACACCTACAGAGACAATTTCATACACATTGACAATTTCTGACACATCTGGTTGTAAAGCGAGTGACCAAATCACGGTTTTCTTGAATCGGGCGCGCGGCATTTTTATTCCAACCGCTTTTACGCCAAACGGTGACGGCTCGAATGACTTATTTATTATCAATGGTGGCAATGATGTAAAAAAGATTAAGGAATTCCGCATTTTCGACCGCTGGGGTAATTTGATGTTTCACCGAAGCGAAGCATTACCAAACGATCCGCAGTTTGGTTGGGACGGTACATTCAATGGCAAAAAAGTAAATATCGGTGTATATGTTTATTATGCAAAAATCGAATTTATTGACGGACTGGTGGAGGTTTTTCAGGGAGATGTAGCGGTGGTGCGGTAAATGAAGGCAAGAAGAGCAAGGCGAATAACCAATCGGCTTAAGTGCCTGAAATTCAAGGCTTTTGACCCTGCCAGAACAACAAAACGATACGCAACTGCAACGCAGCGTGAATGAAATAATGGCTAAATTTAAAAAAAGTCAACATTTTATTTGGTTCCTTTCGGAAAGACGCATATATTTGTGGCATCAATACTGAATTCAGGTTTTACATTTTTATAAATTACAACCCCATGTTACCAAATTACGCTACATTCAATATTTTATCGTTATCCTTTTATTTTACTGTTTCCAACCGAACGCTTCCGATAAAACGCATCCACCACCAAGTCTACCTAAAGTAATTCCTGCTCTATAACTGCTGTTGTCATCTCGGCAATTGATTGATTAATGGCAGCTACTGGTATCACTAATCGTGTAGACCCGTTAACACTTTTTAATTATACTAAACTCTTAACCATGAAACGATCCCAAATTCAATTATTTAAATTCTATGATTATCCTGTAAAGCAGCATTATCAAATTGCTATCTTCTAATCTTTATTATTGCATTCTAATCATGTTGAGATAAAATCTCATTAAACAAATAGTTTATTTGTAAAGAATCTTAGCCAACCATCCATAGCAACTTCTACCATTTAATAATTTGCAACTATAGAAAGATGCAGTCTTTTCCTGCGCTACCTTCTCTTGGGAGAGATAGGAGTTATTCATCAATGAAAAGCCAATTCTTGCAATCTTTTCTACCTAAACTACTTTGAAATAAGTATTTATATTTTTATAATTTATATAATTAAACCTCTTAAAATCAATTTTTTATGAAAAAGGTATTATTAACCTGTTTGAGGAGATGCAAGTTGATTGCATTTCTATTATTGCTTTTTAGTGCCACCGATCTTTTGGGGGGAAGTGGGACGATCACGCCTGCGCCGTCCAATACTGCGGGTATTCGTGGGTTGATGAATTTTACGGTCAACTTTCGGTATGTACCGACGGCTGCCGATGTAACCGCCATGCAGAATGCCATTCGGGTGGCTAACGACGCTATTTGCGATGCGACGGATGGTCAAATTGTATTTGGTACGGTTAGAATTACTTCCGGTTCCGTCAATGAAGCACAAGCGGATATTTGGGTATTGCAAGACCCAGGTCGCTCTGGCGTTAGCTTTTGGTCGGATGGAAGTGGCTTTGGACGAGCCGGAGCGCATGTCGCTCTTTTCAGCAATGGGATCGAGGGTCGGGTCATTGCGCATGAATTAGGTCACTTAGCTTTTGGTATCGGAGATGAATATGACGAACAATGCCGCTGGGGAGGACCTTGTGGCATCGGTCCTGCTTTTGATGCAGCCAACATCACCGATCGTAATAACACCATTATGGCGGATCATAATGCGATGTCGGAACTAAGTGTACCCGGTAATCACGATCCGCTGGTAGGCAATGGCAGTGGATGCCCAACAGTAGAAACTTGTCCTGGAACGGGACTCTGTGCAGGCGGTGATTGCGTGGGTTTTAACAGTACTACGAACCGATATGAAGCAAGCCAAAACACTTTACTGAATGGCGGCTTATCCGATTGGAGTGTGCTTCGGCGCAATTATATGGCTTTGGGCATCACGATTCCTACGTTACCGGTAGCAGCAGTGCCTACTTCTTGTAGGACCTTTCTTACCATTAACACGCAAGTACAGGGTTCCAGTTTAGTCGTTTTGGTGCTGGACCGCTCCGGCAGTATGGCGATTCGAGACGTGGGCGAAAGCAGTAGAATGGAATTTGCGCAGGCAGCCAGTCGAGCCTTTATAGACCTCCAGCAGAATAAAAATATTGATTTGGGTATTGTGCAATTTAGCACTACCGCTGCTACCCTAAGAGCCGTTGGAGACCTGACCGCAGGAAATGCCACTGCTTTTAAAACAGCTATCAACACCCTCACCCCAAGCGGTTCTACGGCTATCGGTGATGGTTTAATCGAGGCAAGAGTGCAATTACAAATAGCACAAGCGGTCGCTGCTGCAAGTGGTCAGACCTTGACGAATCCAACGGTTTTTCTTTTATCTGACGGACAAAATAATGTAGGTGCCGACCCAGACGCAGTCGCCAATAATCTGATCGCTGCGGGTATCACGATTCATTCTATTCCGGTGGGAAATGGTGCTGATATTGATTTGTTGGCAGACTTGGCCTCAGAGTCTGGCGGTGTCATGTTGCCCGCTTATTCTGATGATATGATTCCGGCTATTTATGCTGAATTAGCGGCTCGGCATCAAGGTTATAGTTTGATCAATAGTGAAGTCAGGTTGGAGTTATTTGGGAATGGAGAATTTCCGATAGAAACGATGGTCACCGATCTTCCGGTAGAAGCCAACTCGGGTCCACTCACTATTTTCTTAGGACTCAAGCACGTCACCGGTCGAAATATTGAAAGTAAAAACATTGGAAAAGAAGTATATCTCCTTGCACCAGACGGGAGTTTTATTTCACCTAATCAACTCCGCGTGCAGGAAGATGCTTTTTATCGCATTATTACGCTACCCAATCCGCAAGCGGGTCAGTACACTTTATATGTAACCAACACCCAGTTAGTTGCACCGGAGTTGAACATTGTAAGTTTTGTAGAAAATCCTGCACCTGACCTGTATGTGGATGCGATTCCAAGCGTATTGACCGCACCAGATACAGTCTCCATTTCTGCTTCCACTACTTTTCTTACCACTTTATATGATCCCAATATTAAATATAAAGGAATCGTCATCCGTCCTGATAGTTCCACGGTTCCTATCAATTTAGAATTGGATACCCGCACTGGAACGGTTACTGCTGATTTTAATGATTTTAATGGCGGCGGCACTTACAAAGTCGTGGTGCAAGCGACCGTTCCTACGGGTGCAGATTTGCTGCCCGGCGAGTCTATTTTTCCAACGCCGAGTGAATTCACGCCTACGGTCAACCCTTTTATTCGAGTTGCTTCCACTTCTTTCACTTTATTTAGAGCTGGCGAATGCCGCGCTTGTGCACCTACGAATCGCGATTGTGATGGTGATGGCATCCCTAATGAGCGAGAAGATGCCTTCCCAAATCAAGACGTAGATGGCGATGGCTTGCCCAACCGATGCGACGAAGATAGCGACGGCGACGACATTCCAGACCGCGATGAAAAAGATCTAGACCTCAACCAGAATAATATACCGGATGTGTATGAAGTGCCAAGGGGATTTGCTTGCGCACCAGATGCAAAATTTGATTTACTCGTATCAAGTATGCAGAACCCAGATTGTGGCAAAGCGAATGGTAGAATCGAGGTCAAAGCGATAGACGCGTTGGGAGATGCAACGTACAGATGGTCGCACGATACGACCCTCAATAGCGCAATAGCCGAAAACTTACCTGCATTTATCTATGCAGTCACCGCGGTGGATAAAACGGGTTGTAGAAGAACATTGACAATAGATCTGACCGAAAATTGTTTGGGTTTACCTGCGCCAGGGGATATTATTGTGACTACAAAGTGCCCGCAACAAATTCCACAAAATTGTGAATTCCCGTTGGTTGTCACCGTAGATATGACGAATGCTACTGCTCCAGACACGCTTTTGGGTAGCTTTACAGGTGTGTTGACTTGGAATCCTGCTACTTTGCAATACGTAGGTCCTTCGGCTATTCTTTCCGGTTTTAATGGTTTCATCAACTTGGATACCATCAATGGCAAATTGATTTTCAATGGCGCGAATGCAGCCGGTATCAATGGTGTGATGGATATTTTCAAAGCCAATTTCCGATCTATTGGTGCTATCGGCAGTATGGATAGCGTACGCATAGCATTCCTTTCTTTTGCAGCGGCGCGTACCTTCAATAATTTGATTCCTGCACTTCGCATCGAGACGTGTACTTTCAAAACCATTCCTGCTGGTTTGTTGGGTGATGTAAATAATGATGGTTTTGTAACTTCAACGGATGGAAATATCATTCTTTCCTCAGATGCAGGCTTGACCTTACCTCCGGCTATTCAAGAACGAATTGATAATGGATTTGGTGATGTCAATCAAGATGGCTTGACCAATGCCACCGATGCGCTCATCGTGATGACGTATGATGTGCAACTGCCTGTTCCTTATCCCGTAGGCGAACCGTTCTGTCCTTCCAGTTCAGGTGGCAATGACGCGTTAGGAATAGAAACCCGAAGCACGAATAATATAGACATTTTGGTAGCCCAAGAGAAAGTAGCAGATCAGCCAAACAGGATAAAAGTGCCTGTTTATGCGGATTCCAAAAATATGGATGCAACATTAGGTAGTTACAAAGCTATCATTACTTGGGACCCCAAAGTGCTCGATTTTATTGACTTTTCGGGTGGAACTACTGCTGGTTTTGAAACGCCTATTGTCAACGAAAAAGACTTGGAATTCGGAAAACTCGTCGTTGTACATGCAAATCCGAACGGGCAAACAGGCAACGTACAATTGTTTAATTTGCAATTTGAAGAACTACAGCAAAAAGGATTCGCAAGCCTAAAGGTTAGTTTTGAAAATATGGCGGCAGCCCGCTCTTTTGAAGCCTTGCACCCCAACTTGCGATACGAAAGCGTCATCCAGAAACCGCTGACACAGGAACCCTCTGTTAACATTTTTCCAAATCCATTCTCAGAGAACGTACAAATCGTGTACGAAGTAACTGAAAATGCTCCGGTGCATATAGAAATATATAATGTGATCGGTAAAAAAGTAGCGGATCTTGTGCAAGAAGAGCAAGTAAAAGGCACGCATCGGATCACGTGGAGCGGTTTGGCATCAGAAAAATTACAGCCTGGCTTGTATATATTTACCGTAAAGATTGGCGCGTATTTACATACTGAAAAAGTATTATACTTAAAGAAGTAAATAGTATAATATACATTTAGTAAATGTATGATATTGAAAATCCCTGGAGATTTTGATGTACAAAGTCTTCGGGGATTTCTTTATCAATCCTACTCCTTAATATACCCTTTCTTTTGCAATCGTTCCATTACTTTTTCTGCCAATTCGCCCCCCCATTTTTCGCCGGCTGTCATGGATTCTTCGGTAATGACTGGTAAGGTAGCCGTCAGTTTTTTTCCTATCGGGGAGTCGTAAAAAACAATTAACTGCCGGATGTCGTCATGGGTAAAGTGCTTGTCATAAATTGGAATGATCAAGTCAATCAGCCCTTCCGCGCTCACTTCTTTCATAAATTCTTTCCAAAATTCTTCTGGTACTTGGGGAAGTGATTGTTGGAATTGTCCAAACATGGCTTCCATCACTTGCACACCTGCCTTGGCTTGACCCGACATTTGCAATACCTTGCGAATGTCAGCCGTTTTGCTCGGAGTGGTCTGTGCTTGTAGTGCCCCGAAAGTGCCTACGAATAAAATGCTTAATAAAAGCTGTTTCATTTAATGAGAGGTTATAGTGAAATAATAATACGAATGTAAGCTAAACTTTTTACGAGCCAATGAAGTTCCGTGGAATCCGCAAATTTTTTGGTGATTTTTACGTTAGTAGCATAATAATCCACTTTTTAAATGCAAATAGCTTGGGGCAAGTCCCTATTTTTTATACTTGGGTTGGCAATTTTTGCTTTATTGATATGGCTACTGGAAGTCACGGTGTTCATCGGTTGGGCAGAGCTGGACTGGCTTTTTCAATTTCATTACTCCATTTTTTTCATTGGTGCGCTTACAATTGGCGCTTACTTATTGCCATTTTATAACACCGGTCGCTTCCCTACGCAAAGGCTGTTTTCGGCAGGTATAGAATTATATTTTGTGGCACTGGCAGCTTATTTTTTGGAAAAAGCACTGCTACTCACGCTTTACAATCGATTCTATGGATTGCTTAATAATCAAAATTGGTTGTTTGTAATGCAAGGTATTACATTGATTATTACAGCCCTTTCTTTTCATTTAGTGACTCAACGCTGGTTGACCCCACTCCGCTGGCAGCAGGCACTTGTCGTGGGCGGATGTATTTTACTCCCTATTCCGCTGAGTTTGTTTACGTTACAATTCATACCAGATTTTGGTGGCAACGACACTTTTGTGGATGCAGTGAAGATGGGTTACCCATTTTTCTGGATAGTAATCATGATGGGTTTAGCAGGAATATGGAGTCTTCAATTAATAAAATCCACTGAACCTGCGCCCACGCAAGATGATATTTTAGATGATTTTCCAAAGGAATAAGATATTTTGATATTTTGATATTTTGATATTAAGTTTTAAGAAAAAAACTTTGCGGCTTTGCGTGAAAAAATCTGCAGGAGACTCAAATTTTCTTTCTACTTTTCCTGAAAATCATTTGCTGTATGAAAAACACGCTCTTTCTGACATTGCTGTTTATTATAAGTCTCTTTTTTGCTTGTAATAATAATTCCAAATCCGAACAGACAACCGCTACCAAGACAACTCAAGTCGTCAATCGTGACTCGGTGCGGCGTACCTACGAAGCATTATTGAAAAGTAAACCCAAGCTAATGCCAGCAAAACAAATCATAGAACCTGGCAAAATCTATCCGGTAGATGAAGGGCAGACGGACACGGCGTTTTATGTCTTTCGAGAAGGTTTATTACAAATTTTAGAAGAAAAAAATGAGTTTAAATTGATTGAATTACTCGGCGATAGTATTGAAAATGGCTTTGGTGGCAATCCGTTTGGCGTGGCAGCTTTTGTAGAAAAATGGAAATTGGATGTAAATAAAGACAGCTCGGAGGTGTGGCAAATTTTAAAAAATGTAATAACGCAAGGCGGCGTATTCGACCAAAGTCGGGACAATTTTGTAGCACCTTATTACACCGCCACCTTTCCCGATACGTATGATGCAAGCACCGTAGGCGTACTCACGGGCGAGGGCGTACGCGTACGCGCCGGTACAAATGTAAATAGCGAGATTTTAAAAACAATTTCTTATGATATTCTACCTGTAATAGATTGGAAAGCAAAAGAAGATATGGTGGACGGCGAAGCGGATTATTGGGTAAAAGTAAAATATGCGGATAAAAAAGAGGGCTTTATTTATGGAAAATTTATTGGTTCGCCTTATGATTATCGTGCCACTTTTATGAAACAACCCAATGGTAGCTGGCAGTTGGCGGCACTTGTGAATGGTGATTAGTGAATGGTGATTAGTGAATGGTGATTAGTGAATGGTGATTAGTGAATGGTGATTAGTGAATGGTGATTAGTGAATGGTGATTAGTGAATGGTGATTAGTGAATGGTGATTAGTGATTAGTGTAAATCATAAATATCATAAAAAATCAGTGTCCTATCCCGCAGGTGCAGCTTTTTTCTTGTATCGAAATTTTAAAATAAGCAAAATAACATTCAGTAATAAGCCGACACTATTAGTCACCATCAATGCAATATCCTGCTTAAAAATACCATATACCAGCCACAATGCCACGCCAATACTCGCCATGATAAACATTCGCTGCGACACATCCCCCGCATCTTTCGTTTTCCATATTTTTAAAATTTGCGGCACCACCATGATGGTGGAAGCGGTACCAGCTATTAAACCTAAAACATCTATCCAATCCATATTATAAAATTATTTCACCCCGCTGAGAGTTTTCAATCTTTTTTATTAAAAACTATTTCCATAAACAATTAAAAACTTGCTAAGGCATCACCCTATGACCCCTTCACCCTCTATTACCGTATTTTATTTTCATGCTTACCATTCCTATATTTAACAAGCAAGTTATTGCATTGGCACCAATGATAGACCAATCTTCTTTCAAAACGCCATATACAATCCATAATATCGTAGAACTCAGGTACATAATATACATTGTAAAAGAGACATCATCCGCTTCTTTCGTCCGAAAAGTTTTGACGACTTGCGGTATCAGCGAGCCAGTCGTGAGCGCTCCAGCTACGTAGCCCAAATATTTTAACCATTCATCCATATTTTCGTTCCGTTTTAATACCCTGATTTATCGTTAGATGTCTCTACAATTATTTGATAATCAATATTTTAATAAGTTAATAAAACGGATCAAATGAACATTTGTTTAAATAAAATGCAGTGATAGAATGGCTAAAAGGTTATCTTGCAGCAAATTTTTAATTTTGGCATTTTAAAATGTAACATAAAATGGTCGCCGTAATTGTACTTTGTTTTTTGGTCGGTTACTTATTCATTGTATTTGAGCATCCACTTCGGCTCGATAAAACGGTGCCTGCGCTCTTGACGGGTACGATTTGTTGGGCACTTATTGCTATCGGACATGTACCGATGATAGACACAGACGGTCAGTTATTTACTAGCCAAGGTGTGGAACATGAAGTTTATTACGAAGGTTTAACAGCCATATTATTACATCATACTGGAAAAATTGCAGAAATTCTTCTTTTTCTCATCGGCGCGATGACTATTGTAGAATTGGTAGATTTGCATCAGGGATTCTCAGTAATTACCAATCGGATTACGACCCGCAGCAAACGTAAACTGCTCACACTCATTTGCATTTTAGCGTTTTTTCTCTCTGCCGTTTTAGATAATTTGACAGCTACTATTGTAATGATTTCTTTACTACGCCGTTTAGTTAGTAATAAAAATGACCGACTTTGGTTTGCCAGTTTAATAATTATCGCTTCCAATGCCGGTGGCGTGTGGTCGCCTATTGGAGACGTAACTACTACGATGCTTTGGATTGGTAAAAAAGTGTCTACTGGTCCGTTGATTCTAAATTTATACTTGCCGGCTGTTGTGTCGTTGCTGGTTCCGTTGTCGCTGGTGCTGTTGCGAAAAGAGTTTCGAGGCAATTTTCCTGCCGAAGAGCGGTCTTCCAAAGAGGGTTTGCTCACGAGCCGGCTGATGCTGTTAGTAGGTATAGGAGCGCTTATTTTTGTACCAATTTTCAAGACTATTACGCATTTACCGCCTTACATGGGCATTTTATTTGGTTTGAGCGTTACTTGGTTGGTGTCCGAATATGTGCATCCGGAGGAAAATTTTAATGAAGAACGACGGCGGTTATTTTCGGTACGCCATGCGTTGTCGCGGATTGAATTGTCCAGCATTTTGTTTTTTGCAGGTATTTTATTGACGATTGCTTCGCTGGAATCAATTGCCGTTTTTCATGCGGATGGAAAGGCAGTGAGTTTGCTGCATCAGGCAGCTGAAAATTTGCAAGCCGCCATTCCAAGTGAAGAAATCGTAGTTATTTTGATTGGTTTGCTGTCTGCCATTATTGACAATGTGCCTTTGGTAGCGGCGGTGATGGGAATGTATGATGAACCGATGGATGCGGAGCTTTGGCATTTCATCGCTTTTTCGGCAGGTACTGGTGGAAGCATTCTTATCATTGGGTCGGCAGCAGGTGTAGCAGCAATGGGCTTGGAAAAAATTGACTTTATCTGGTATTTGCGCAACATAGCTTGGCTGGCTTTTTTGGGTTTTATAGCAGGGTGTTTGACATTTATTGGGTGGTATCATTTAATTCATTAATCGAATAATGATTTGTTAAAGTGATTAAAGGTAATTATAATTTCAGTACCGTGTAATAAGTGATTGATCATTTATAATTGACCATTAACCAACGCATAATAAGCTGATAATCAATTAGAGCGGCTACGCACAGGCAGGTACGACACGGATAACGCGGATTTTATGCCAAGCTGTGCCATTCTTTACGCCATTGTAAAAAAGCATTTGCTGCAATAATCGTATAAATTATCATAATAAAAGCAAACAAATAAGCACCCCGCGAACCAAATAAATACACACTCGCCGCATCTATCACCACCCAATACAGCCAATTATCCAATTTCTTTTGCACCAGCATAAAAGTTGTAATAACTGAGAAAATCGTTACAAATGCATCCAAATACGTCGCCGCTGCCGGAGTATAAATATCGAAAAAGTAGCCAAAAAGTAGCGCAATGAGCGATCCGCCAATGATTATAAAAAAGTGTTGCTGCAACGTGAGTTTCGTAATCGGAAGTCCTTGGTTTTCAGTTATTTGACTGCTTGTCACCCCATCACCCTTTCTCCCCATCCACCGATATATTCCTACAAAACCCATCACCACATAAAAAATTTGTAGTAAAGCATCCAGCCAAAGGTTATAAAAAAAAAACGACGCATACGCCCACAAACTACAACTTACAATGCCCCATACCCAGCACCACACATTCTGCCGCGCTGCCAGCACCACGTACACGAGCGCTGTGACGGTCACCGTCCAATCTATCCAGCCGAGGGCGGCGGCTTCTTGTAGAATCTTTATGAAAAAAGTAGACATACGTGAAGTTAGGATATTTTGATATTGAGATATTTTTTCGCTTGGTCACTTTTTCTCTCCGTCACTTTTCTCAGCTCGTATCGCATAATTGGAACGCGGATGACGCGGATACAGCGGATTTGTGCGGATTTTTCCCTCGCAACATTTTTTTTTAAACGCAGAGAGTGCAAGGTCGAATCATGCCAACCCAAAAATCCTATAAATCATGGTTCAGATAGTTGGCAGCCCATATAGCATTTTTTTAACTGCAGAGGGCGCAAAGATTTTCGCAGAGGGCGCAAGGTAAAATCATAATAATCAATCATATAAAATCACAGTTCAGACAAAATATCGTGCAGCAAATATCCTAACTATCTCAATATCAAAATATCCCAACCTTCAACTCTGCCAGCACATTTTCAATAGACAACGTAGCCACACAAATCACCTCATCCGAAGCCCCATAATATAATGTGACTTCGTCGCCATTCACGATATGTCCATTTGTGAAAACGACATTGCCAAAAAAGCCGTGTTTTTCATAAGCTGCGGTTGGTTCTAAAAGTGGCTCATACGAGCGGGCAAGCACTTTCCAGGGTTCTTTCAAATCCAACAATACCGCACCAAGACAATAGCGATTGCTATAATCTGCGCCATGATAAATTTCGAGCCAGCCTTCTTCGGTTTTAATTGGCGCTCCACCTGCGCCTACGCGCGCGCTGTCCCACATATCGGGTCGGGTGTGTAAGATGCAACGATGTTCACCCCAATGCAGGAGGTCGGGAGAAGCGGCGAGCCAAATAAAATTACCACCCAAATCAATGCCCGAAGGACGATGTAAGCAGTAATATTTTCCATTTATTTTTTCTTCAAAAAGCGCGCAATCCTTGTTGTGTGGCGGTAGAATCATGCCTTCCCGTGTAAAATTTTTCCAGTCTTTTGTGCGAATTAGACCCACACCTACGCCGCTTTCGGATACTTGGGTGTAAGTGAGATGATAGGTATTTTCAAAAAAACTGACTCGGCAATCTTCAATCCCAAATGTCTCTAACGCGCTGTTACCGAATAGTTTAGAAGGGCGGTCTTTGGGTTCGTAAAAGTGAACGCCATCGTCACTGCATACCAATCGCAAATGCGAAATAGTAGAAAGATAGGTCACGTTTTTGTACCGCACATAACGGGAATCGGATAAATCCAAATCGGGGTCGTTTCTTTCAAAAGTTATAATTTTCAGGCTGCCATTTTCTTGCATGACGGGAAAAGAGACCATGCCTTCTTTTTGTATCGGTCGCTCGGCTACGCGTAGGAGCAGCCACGTCTTATTTTCAAATGTAAAAACGCCGGGATTCAATACGCATTCTACGATCAGCCCTGCGTGGCTTGGCTGAATAGCTTGCGTAGTAAGAATAGGATTTTGGTCAAATCTATTTACCAGATTAGACATTGTGATATAGGCTTTAAATGGATTGGATAGAATAATATGTGTTTTAAAATATCACGCAAAGGCGCAAAGACGCAAAGTTTGTAAGTGATTGAATTCTAAAAAGTTAATTGAAATAAATTGCTATTTAAATATGCTTACTTGTTTACTTAGGTGAGTTTATCAAAACAATCAACTTTTTAAACCGCATTCTCCCCAGACGAACAAGGAGAATGCGGTTATAAAAAGGATTTTATATCATGTCTATTTTATTCTTTAATAATCTTCACAGCACCAAGGCTCTTACCGTCTAATACGAAATTCAACAAATACGTGCCTTCCGCATAGCGACTGGTATTGATAGAAAATTTACCCGCTGGAATTTCACCTTTGTCGTATTGAATCGCATCTATTTGCTTACCGCTCAAGTCGAATACGCGCAGTAGCAACGCTTGTTTTCCATCCAAGGAATGTTCTACAAACAATTGGTCTTGCACCGGATTCGGATAAACGACTTTCAATAATTTTTGCAATTCTTCGGTCAGATAATCGTCCAAACCAGTAGTACCGGTATTGTACAATTTTGCGATTTCAGCAGCAGTGAGGGCTTTGTTGTAAATTTTCAATTCGTCCAACGCGCCGTTAAAATAATTGCCACCATCAATCGGATTGTTACCAATGCCCAATGGACGGTTGGTGCTGTTGAGTGTACCTGGTGCCGGCTGACGGTTCACTTCCACGCCATCTACATAAATAATGTTATTTGTACCATCGTGTACCATAGTCACATACCACCAAAAACCTCTCGTGAGTTCATTGCCGTCTTTGCTGTCCATATCCACAATGGCGTTGTCAAATTGAGCATTCTTACTGTTGGTGGTCCAAACGATGCGCGTGTGCTGCGGCAAAGATATTTTCCAACGCTGGCTCCAGTGACCGAAGTCTAAGACGTACGCTTCCGCATCTGCGGTGTTGGTGCTATCTACCCGAATCCAGAAACTAACCGTTGTGTAATCGGAAATCAATTGAACCGCATTATTTGCCAAAACCGAGTCGCGGTCGCCATCAAATTTAATAGCTCTGCCGCCTGATTGTGGACGATTTTGTACGGTTTCAAATATTGGATTCCCACCGATTCTACCATGATTGGCATATGGCGTAGCGTCATTGGCATTGCCTTCAAAAGGATACCAAGCCACCAAACCCGGCTCGCTGGTCACCAATTCTGCCTTCGTTTGTACTGTAATATCTGCAATATCAGATTCATTGCCAGCCGCGTCAAAAGCGTATATTTCAAAGGTATAAGCCGTTCTTGCATCCAAACCACCGACGAAAATGGAGGTAGCTGTATTGGACAGCGTATCAAAAATCTCGCCATCCACCAGCACGACATAACCTGCCACGCGACGGTTGTCCGTAGAAGCATCCCAAGATAATACGACCGAACTTGAACCCGCATCTGCTTTGAGGTTGCCGGGCTTGGTAGGCGCAGTTACGTCAGGTGTTGATTCCTCGCCAGAAGTAGCACGCACGGTCGTGATAGCCGATTCATTACCAGAAGAATCCACTGCTGACACGCCAAAAACGAAGTCGGTCAATGCTGCAAGATTTTGTACCGCGAAAGTCGTACTTGTTGTAGTTCCTATTTTTACAGAATCCCGGAAAACATTGTAAGAAACGACTCCGACATTATCCGTAGCAGGCTGCCAATTAAGCGTCACGTTTGTGAAATTCACAGAAGCGGTCAGATTAAGTGGTGCATTTGGTGCGATACTGTCGGTAGTCAGCGGTTCGGTTACTTGAGCCGCGTACAATGCCGCAATTTCTGCATCTGTGAGGGCGCGATTGAAGATTCGAATATCATCCAAGCTGCCATTGAAATAATTAGCGGTATCAATTGGATTATAGCCAATGCCTAATGGTCGAGTGGTACTTTTCAAAGTTCCGGTCACGTTCTTTTCTGCTACTTTTGCGCCGCTTATGAAAATCTTATCCTGCGTACCATTGTGTACAAATGCGACGTGTCGCCATTGGTCGGTCGGAAGCACATTCGCATCCCCGGCATCCATATCTGAAATACCGGACGTGCTATTGGTCGTCCAAACCACTTTACCATGATTTGGTACTGAAACTTTCCAGCGCTCTTGCCAGCCACCGAATGACAGCAAATACGATTCACCTTGTGCCGGTAATTCATCTACATTTATCCAAAAACTTACGGTTGCAAAATCGGAATTCAATTGTGGCGAGTTCGCTGCAATAATTACATCATTTGTACCATCAAACTCGTACGCTTGGTTCGAGCGATTAAAACGGTCTTTGCTTAATTGTGCGCCGTTTACCGTTGCATTGTTATGGAAAGGCGTGACATCATTGGCGTTGCCTGCAAAGGTATAATTTGCAACTAAATCTCCGGTGAAGACAGGTGCTTGATTTTGAGCCGTATATAAAGCCGTCACTTCTGCATCGCTGAGGGCGCGGTTGTAAATTTGAATATCATCCAAGTCGCCATTGAAATAATTGCCGCCGTCAATTGGGTTATTCCCAATGCTAAATGGCATACCCGTGTCATTCAATGCGCCGGTCACATTTTTTTGATTCGCCAAGGCGCCGTTTATAAAAATCTTGTCCTGCGTGCCGTTGTGCACCATCACGACGTGCCGCCATTGCCCAACAGGAAGCGGACTGTTAGAATCCATATCTGAAATGCCAGAGGTGCTATTCGTCGTAAAAACTGGCTTGCCATGATTCGGTAACGAGATTTTCCAACGAGACTGCCAGCCACCATTGGATAGAATGTACGCCTCGCCTTGTGCAGGTAATGCGTTCACTTTCACCCAAAAACTAACGGTCGCAAAATCAGAATTTAACTGGATAGAATTGGCTACCAAAATCGAATCATTGCCATCGAAACGATACCCGCTCGACGCATAACCAAAGCGGTCCGTGGTCGGAGTAGCGCCACCCACCACGCCATTATTTTTAAATTGGGTGGTATCATTTGCATTGCCAGAAAAATTATAAGCAGCCACTATATCCGTCGGAGCCGCCGTAGAAGTGGATTGTGTGGTGTACAAAGTTGTAATCTGCGCATCCGTCAACGCATAATTATAAATTTGAATCTCATCTAACGCACCATCGAAATTGCCACCTCCATCTACTGCATTGTAGCCAATTCCTAAAGGTTTGGTAGTAGATTTTAGTGTGCCTGTCACATTTTTCTGACTTGCCAATACGCCGTCAATAAAGATTTTGTCTTGTGCGCCGTTGTGCACCACCACCACGTGTTTCCATACGCCCGGCGCAAGTTTATTGGCATCGCCAGCGTCCATATCGGAAATGCCGGAGGTACTATTGGTAGACCAAACGAGCTTGCCGTGGTCAGGTAACGAAATTTTCCAACGCTCCTGCCAGCCACCAAACGATAGCAGAAATACTTCGCCCTGTGCCGGTAATTTATCCACTTTCACCCAAAAACTAACCGTCGTAAAATCAGAATTTAATTGTGAAGAATTAGGTGCTTCCACTTTGGAAGACGTACCGTTGAAGTCATAGGCGCGATTGCCAAAGCCAAAGCGGTCAGTCGTAGCCGTTGTGTTAGTTGCTGTCGCATAATTGCCAAAAGCGGTCGCGTCAGAAGTATTGCCAGTGAAAGTATAAGAAGCCACGAGTGCCGGTGTGACTGCGGGCGCAGTGTTTTGAGCCGTGTATAATGCTGCAATCTGTGACGCCGAAAGCGCACCGCTGAAAATCAACACTTCGTCCAACGCGCCGTTGAAATAATTGCCGTTGTCAATCGGATTGTACCCAATGCCCAGCGGACGATTGGTGCTATTTAATTTGCCCGTTACATTCTTTTCCGCCACTTGCACGCCATTGATGTAAATGCGGTCTTTCGCGCCATCGTGTACAAAAGCGAGGTGTTTCCACACGCCTGCGGTCAACGCGTTGGCATCGCCAGCGTCCATATCGGAAATGCCGGAAGCACTATTGGTAGACCAAACGAGCTTGCCGTGACCGGGCAACGACACTTTCCAGCGCTCCTGCCAGCCGCCAAACGATAGCAAAAATGCCTCGCCTTGTGCGGGCAGCGTGTCCACGCGTATCCAAAAACTCACGGTCGTGAAGTCAGAATTTAACTCTGCCGCATTTGCCGCTTGAATGTAACTTTGCTTGCCGTCAAATTTAAACGCTTGATTGGCTCTGCCGAAGCGGTCTTGGGTAAGGGTCGCGCCATTCACGGTGGCATTGTGTCCCAAACCTGAAGCGTCGAGTACGTTCCCAGCGAATGGGTAGTACGCCACGGTGTCCTGCGCCTGCAATGCTCCGATAGAAGCCGTGAGCCAGCACAAAAGGAGATAAAAAATTCTCCGTATAGATAGTTTCATAACAACTTGGTTTTAAATAGTTTATAAATGTTGTTTTATTATTTCCGTTTTAAATATTCAACTAAAGTTGAAGCCCTCAAAGCATTTTTTTAACCGCAGAGTGCGCGGAGGTTTTCGCAGAGGACGCAGCGTTTTTTCGCTCGGCACTTCAACTTTTTAACCGCAGAGGCGCAGAGGTTTTCGCAGAGGACGCAAAGTTTTTTCCCTCAACACTTCAACTTTTTAACCGCAGAGGCGCAGAGGGCGCAGAGCGTTATGCGAATCATAACAATCACAAAAATCATATACATCACAGTTCAGACCGTTTAACCGCAGCGGGAATCACCCTATCAACCCATCAACCAAATCACCTTTTTACAAACTTAGTTACTCCAAATACTTTTTCCGACCTAATAATAATGGTATACATTCCACCTTGCAAATCCTGCACATTTAGTTGTATCGTTGAAAGTGTATTTATTTTTTCCGTTTTTATTAATTTTCCTTCTATGTTGTAAATAGTCAATATAGCATTCGCATCTGATATTACAGGTAAATGAATCGTGAGTTGGTCAGTAACTGGATTCGGGGATACTTGTAATGTTATTTTTTCTTTGTGAATATCTTTGATAGCAGTTATTAAATTTTGATATAAATTTTTTACAGATTCCGGTGGTAACGTGTTGTCATATATTTTTACTTCATCAATCGTGCCACTGAAATTGTAAGCTTGGTCGGTTGGTAGTATTTGTCCGATGAGGAGATTCAGGTTAGTTGTGCGGATTTTGCCGGTCATTTCTTTATAACTTTGTAGCTCGCCATTTACATAAAGCATCATAATTCTGCCATCATAAGTAGCGGTCACGTAATAACTACTGTCTTTTGCAATAGCGAGTTCCGAATCCAAGTCGCGTATTGTGGTCAGACTATTAACCGTCCAGCGAATTTTACGTTCAGGTGTAATGGAAATTTTCCAACGATTTTGCCAACTGCCGTGGGACACCACAAATTGCTCTCTATCAAGCAATTGCTGCACTTTTATCCAACAACTGACTGTAATCGCATCTTGAAAATTTAATAATGGATTACTCGGCACACTGATATTGTCATTGATTCCATCAAAAAAGTAAGCACTCGTGGGCTTTCCTATAAAATCATTGGTCAATCGCGCGCCGCTCGCCGAGCCGTGCAGTTGATTACCACTCACGTCATTCGCATTGCCAGAAAAAGGATAGTGCGCAATTAAACTTATCGGCATTGGAATTTCAGGGTACACTTTTACTAAAATAGAAGTCGTCGCTTCCGCGGACAAACCCTTATCATCTGTGACCACTACTTTAATTTGAAAAATGCCCTCATTGGCTGGAGCCGTCCAATTGACCGTGTTGCCCGTGCCGGAAATGCTGCCGCCCGTCGCGCTCCACGTGTAGATAAGCGCGTCGCCGTTGGGATCGTTCGCGTTTGCAAAAAATTCTACATTGCCGCTGGGAGCCACGTAAGCACGGCTTTTTCGGATTTCTAAAATCTTAGGCGCGCGATTAATTTCAGGGACGACTTTGAGTTGTAAAGTGGCGGCATCGCGGTTATTGGTTGCGTCGCTAACAATGAGTGTAAGGATGTAACTTCCAATGGTGTCGGGTGCTTTCCAGCCAATGGTAGCGCCCGTTCCAGCAATCGTACCGCCAGTGACGCTCCAATTATAAGTCAAATTTTCGGAATCTTTATCAAATGCTTTTGCAAAAATGGAGATGGAATCATTTAATTCTACTTCGGTCGTCAATGCCGCCAGTGCTTGAATTCTTGGCTTGTAAGTAAATGATTGTTTGGTTTGTTTATAATCAACAACTATTCTATTCACTAACATTTTATTTTGGTCATAAGAAATAATGCCGCCCGACGGTGTCAATACAATTACAATCGCTTGATTTGCTGGAATGGTTACATTTATAATATTGGTCGCGCCGGTTGTAATAAAAGTTTCAGAAAGCGATTCATAAATATCTACCGCTTGGCTGCCGACTTGGATTTTAACGGTTTTTGCGGTACTAAATGGATTGTAATAAAGATAAGTTGGATAAGCCGCGTCGTTATAAAAATCAGTTTTCAACAAGTCAATTTGAAGTATTTTTTCGACGTTGGTTGGTTGTAATATTCCACCTAAATAACCGATGGAAGACGTGCCGTACAGCGCCAAATTCGTAGCAGCCCAGCCGCCGCCGAGCGCATCGCCAGTAGAAACAGGTGATTTTCCGTTTAATTTTTCGCGGAGTGCTTCATAGCCGATGACTTTTTCAGGGTCGTTCACTTCTGACCAAGCGGACGCATCTTGTTGAGAAGTAGGCAGAAAACCTGGGTAAAAAAGTCGCGTCGCATTCGCCAAATTTAATATCCATTTGCCAATCGCACGCGCGAAACGTTTGTCGTAGCGCACCATTGGCGCGAGTGCCGCCGCTTGTTGCACGCCATTTAATTGAAATGCGTAATCATTGCCGTTGTCATTCGCTTCACCGACCAAACCGGACACGTCTAAGCCGCCCCATTTGCCCACAATCGTACCCCAGCCGCGCAGCGCACCGCGGTTGAACGACCAATTCACCAGTTTTTCAATGTCATAATTCGTGCCGATTTCGGCGTTCATTTTGGCTGCAACGTAGGTTCCATAAGGCAATTGCAATTCATACGACGGATTGTCATTCCATTCATTCAAAAACTCCATGCTCCATTCTGCGCCTTTCCAATAGTCAGGATTGCCCGTTTTTTTATACGCATTGTATAAAATCCAAGCATAACCGCCCGCCGCTTCGGGTTCTTTCACGCCGCTTGCGTTGGGTTTCATTCCCCTGAAATTCCATGCGCGATAATTCATCGAGGCTTTCGACCACGGCGTGTCGCTGCCGCCCATTTTGCGCACCGATTCTAAAAAGCGATTGGCAACGCTGGTAAATTGGAAATTCGCATCGCCTATATTTGGATACAAATCATTGATTTGGTAAAAAAAGACATTCGGCATTACATCATACCACCAATCATTTCCGCTACTGGTGTTCGGGTTATTTAGATATATCAATTCGCCATTATTTTTATTAAAAAAATCCTGACTCATTAAAATCCAATTCTGCCCATTTTGAGTGGTTTTATCAATTCCTACCAGCGACGCGCCCACGAGCGATGGCAATACATTAATCGCTTCATTGCCTTGCGGCGTATTTGTACCAACGTAAGTAACTAATCCAAAACTTTTATTTTGCGGATAATTAAATCCATTATTTTTCAAATAAACAAATGGTAAATATGGTCCTGTTTTATTTAAACTATAAACGAATGTATCATATTTCACGCCTACTTCCTGCCAGTTGCGCATATTATACGGCGACGGCTCGTTTGGCATTTGCTCAACGCGCGGAATGGCGATTTGAGAAGACTGTGCATTCAAATTCAGTGATAAAAGAGTTACCAAAGAACAAAAGAATAATTTATTTATAAATCGAATCATAAAAATTATATTATTTAAATGGAACACTGATTTTTATGATTATTAAGGTTTTTTATGATTTTAGAATGATTTACCATAAAAATCAGTGTACAATAATTAATAGCCCGGATTCTGCGTCAGACTTGGATTCAAATCAATTTCCGTCTGTGGAATCGGGAAGACTTCATGCTTTCCTTTCTGGAATTTCGGTATAAATTTATCAGCGATGCCCCAACGCACCAGGTCGAAGAAACGGTGCATTTCAAATCCCAATTCTACCTGCCGTTCCCGTCGAATTGCGTCTATCATTTCTTGTCGGTTGGTGGTCGTAATTTTCGGAAGAGCAGTGGCAGGGTTTTTCGCTTGGGCGCGGGCACGAGCGCGTACCTGTTCGAGCGGTGCTTGTGCTTCTTGTACCCGACCGAGTTCGGCAAAGGCTTCAGCTTCCCACAACAAGACTTCTGCATAGCGGATGTACGTGTAATTAATGTCGCCGTCCGATTTTTGCGTGGCGGTGCTGTCGGATTGTAAATATTTCACTGGGCTGTATCGGGTAGAAGAAAACGATGGTTTATAAATCAATCCAAAGTAAGGGTCATTGTTCATCGCCACTGTGAATTTCAGGCGCGGGTCGCCCATTTCAAACGCAGCCACATACTCTGGTGTCACCTCTGCAAAGCCATAGCCAGCACCGAATTTTTTAGAAGCCCACCATTGGTTTAAGAAATTTCCAGCGCCCAATTCCAGATTCGTGTGCTGGATTTCCCAGACCGATTCGCTGTTGTTTTGGGTATCTTCTTTAAAATTATCAAGGTAATTAGGTACGAGTGCATACACATTCAAAGCCTTCACTTTTGCTACATATTCCAGCGTTTTATTCCAATCTTTTTGGTATAAAAAGGTCTTGGCGGCGAGTGCGTAAGCGGCTCCTTTCGGGACGCGACCGACATCCGCAGCGGCGTATTGCGTGGGCAGGGACTCGGCGGCTTTGTCACAATCGGCTATGATTTGCGTGTAAATTTGGGTTTTAGGTGTTTTAGGTGTTTTGAGTTGGTCGGGCGGCAAAATTCGTGTTATCAAAGGCACATCGCCAAATACTTGCGTCAATGAAAAGTAATAATAAGCCCGTAAAAATAATGCTTCGCCAATAATGCGATTGCGCAAAGTGCCGTCAATACTCGCGTCTGTCGCTTTTTCAATAATGGTATTACATTGTGTAATACCGTTATAATTTAGTTTCCAAAAATCATTAAACTCTTGGGTACGTGGCGTGTACGTCAAAAAATCGAGTTCCGTAATGCCCGGTCGGGAGCCATCGCCGCCTGCCACTGCTTCATCCGCTGTCACCACGCCCATCGCCCAATAGAAGTTATTGTTATTATTATTGAATTGTAAATATTCATAAGCGGCATTGGTCGCTTGAATCGCGTCATTTTCATTTTGAAAAAAAGAATCAGCATCCAACCTGCCCAGTGGCTCCTTGTCGAGAATGTCTTCGCAGGAAGCAAGTGCGAAGCAGGTGAAAAGTAAAATATAATTTAGTTGTTTCATTTTATAATTGTGTTTGGGTGTTAATGTGTTCTTGTCGCTTATTACTTGGTCAATCTTTACAGTCCTCACAGCATTTTTTTAACCGCAGAGCTTAAATCATGTTTATCACAAAAATCATAAAAATCACCGTTCAGACATTTTTCACGCAAAGACGCAAAGGCGCAAAGTTTAAATCATAGTTCAGATAGTTGTCAAACGTTTGTGCAAATCCTCCTATCTTCCCATCCTCCATTTTTTCAAAAATCCAATCTTACACCTGCGATGTAAGTACGTGGCGCAGGCACCGTCCCCCAATCAATGCCGACTGCCAAATCGGAGGAGACATTGAAACCTTGCGTATCATTTGTATTCGCCTGAATTTCAGGGTCTAAGCCAGAATATTTGGAAAAGGTAAACGCATTTTGTACCGCTACATACAATCGCAGGCCGCCGATAGCGTCGGTTTTAATTAAACTTTTAAAATTATAGCCGAGTGTAATGTTTCTGATTTTTATGTAAGAACCGTCTTCCAAAAAACGAGTTGAAATGCGGCGATTGCCATTACGGTCGTCTAAACTTACCTTTGGAATATCCGTATTGGTATTGCTTGGCGTCCAACGATTTAGAATGTCTTTATACGAATTAAAACCACGAGATTGGGTTTCATAAGCAAAATTGCCAAACAGAAAATAGACATCATTGCCCTGTACGCCTTGCGCGAGGACGGATAAGTCGAAATTTTTATAGGTGAAATTAGCATTCAAACCATAGATAAAATCGGGGAACGGACTGCCGAGATGCGACCGGTCTTTGTCATCAATCACGTTGTCGCTGTTGATGTCCGCGAACTTTATATCGCCGGGGCGCGTGTCGGCAGTTTGGAACGGGCTGGCATCAATTTCGCCCTGATTTTGAAATATGCCGAGCGATTTGTATAAAAAGAAAGAACCAATCGGATAGCCCACTTCTGTTTTTGTAATCGGACCATCGGATAAGCCAAAGCCGCCCAAAATCGGTTCGCTCGCCGCTAAGGAAAGCACTTCATTTTGCACGGTCGCCAGATTCGCGCTGACGCTTAACTGGAAATTGCGTGCGTTCTTTTTATAAATCAAAGCAAATTCCCACCCTTTATTTTCTATTTCTCCTGCATTTACAAACGGCGGGTCAACGGCTCCGGCAGACTGTGGAATCGGCACGCGCACCAAAACATCATCCGTCGTTTTTTGATAATAATCTACCAATAGCGACAACTGGTCTTTTAAAATACTGAATTCTAAACCAAAATCTAACTGTGTCGTGGTTTCCCACTTGATATTGCTATTGCCGGTTTCTACGAGTCGAGCACCTGTAACACTTTGATTGCCAAATGAGTACACCCGACGACCCGTTTCTACCAGCGAACTATATGGATACAAACCAATTTCTTGATTGCCGAGTTGCCCCCAACTGGCGCGGAGTTTTAGGTGAGAAATAAAGTCCAGATTTTCAAAAAAAGGCTCATTTGATACATTCCAAGCGACCGAAACCGCGGGGAACGTGCCATAGCGACTGCCCGACCCAAAGCGAGAAGAGCCGTCGCGCCGCACGGACGCATTGAGCACATAGCGACCGCCAAACGTGTAGCCGATATTTCCAAAATAAGATAATAAACTCCATTCCGTGACGATGCCCGAAGCACCCAAATTGCTCACATCCGCTGCAACGCTGTTGTTGATAAATCGAAAAAGCTGGTCGGTACGCGCAAAATTATTCGCGGAAGCGCCCAGATAATCGGTTTTATTTTGAATCGCCTCCATGCCTGCGAGCGCGGAGATGCGATGTTTGCCAAACGTGCGTTGAAAATCCAAAATATTATTCCAAACCAAATTCCGGTCGGTCACCCTGCCTTCGGTGAGGGAAGTAGGGTCGTAAATAGAAGGCGAAAGTCGCTCTTTAAACAATTTATCATTCTGAAAAAGGAAGTCGCCGCCCAGCGTCGTGCGTAAATCCAAACCTTCTACAATATTCAAACTTGCAAACACACTTCCAAAAAATCGGTATCGCTGAATCGTCCAATCGGTGGCGTCAATGAACGCGAGTGGATTGGGATTGCCATCGCCAAAAAGGGTCGGTTCGCCCAGTTCAATGGTCGTTTTGGTGTACTCGCCTGCGCTGTTGCGAACGGGGAAAATCGGCGCAGCAATCAGCGTGTAGCGAATACCATTGAGTTCGTTACCCGGTCCCGCGCCGTCGCCGGAGCTACCGATTACGTCACGGCTGGTGAATGCAAAAGACAAATTGTTGCCGATTTTAAAACGTTTGCTACCGACTTCCCCATTGAATCGCAGTCCATATTTTTCAAAACCTTGTCCTTTAAATACGCCTTCTTGATTCAAATATTCACCCATGATGTAATAACTTCCACTCTCGCTGCCGCCCGTCGCACTCAGGCTGTACCGCTGCATCGGCGCAATTCGGAACACTTCATCCAGCCAATCTACATCTGGCAACGTATCCAAAATGGCTGGGTCATAAGTAGGTAATTGGCGGCGTGGGTCGCGCAGGGCATTCGCATTGGTAATGGCTTCATTGCGAATGGTGAGGTAGTCGCGCGCATTTAGCATTTCAGGCAAGTTATAAGCCTCTTGAATACCAGAATACGCGTCAAATGTAAATTTCGGCTTGCCCGCTTTTCCTTTTTTGGTGGTAATAATAATCACGCCATTTGCGGCACGAGCGCCATAAATTGCAGCAGACGCGCCATCTTTTAGCACTTCAATGGATTCAATATCATTCGTAGAAAAGGTATTAATATTGCCCGTCGTCGGCACGCCGTCAATGACGTAAAGCGGATTGTTATTGCCAATGGTACTCACGCCGCGAATGCGCACCACGATGTTGTCGCCGGGAGCGCCCGTCGCCTGTGTGACTTGTAAACCAGGCACTTGTCCCTGCAAGGCTTGGTCAATCCCAAGCACAGGTAGTTTTTCAATATCTTTTGCTTTGACGGAGGAAATGGCAGTGGCTACATCCGAGCGGATTTCTTTTCGATAACCTGTAACAACCACATTGTCAAGTAGTTGGCTATTTGATTCTAAAGTAATATTCAAACTCGTTTGCCCGTTGACGCTTACTTCTTGGGATTCAAAACCGATATAGCTGAAAATTAAAATGGCATTAGCTGGAACGGTGAGGGTAAAAGTGCCGTCTACATCGGAAGCAGTGCCGTTAGAAGTGCCTTTTTCTTGCACATTCACACCGACCATCGACTGATTGTCATCACCGGAAAGAATCGTGCCGGTCACTTGAATGGCTTGTGCAATGGCTTGCGAAGTGCCCGCCAATAGGACGAATATAAAAATTATAAATATATGAAAGTGGTATGTAGAGGATTTCCCTATCATTATAGAATTTGATTTTATTGGTTTGGATGTAAAGAGATGTTGGAAGATAGGGCGATAAATCAATAAAACTTTGTTTGGGTTAGCGTAAACTGATAAACCATAACCTTGCCAACCAATCACCTCTTTCCACAAAGTTAGTTTATTTCAAAGATAGAAATTGATACTTTCCAGCGAAAAAATGATACTTTCGTGAAACATTGTATTTAATTGTGGGCTACACGCAAAAGGATATTCTAAAATGCAAATCTATCGCGAAATAACACCGCTGAAAGAAAATGACGTTTTTGTCATCTTGGACTCTACCAATAAAGGATTCGATTATCCGATTCACAATCATCCAGAATATGAGTTGAATCTGGTGATGGGCATTTGTGGAACGCGCATTGTGGGCGATTCGACGGAGCGATATTACAGTAGTGATTTAGTTTTATTGGGTCCGTATTTGTATCATAAATGGGATGGAGATGAAGAATTACAACAAAGTGAACAGCCGTATCGGGTGATTACGATTCAATTTGGTGCGGATTTATTCGACTCGCATTTGTTGCAAAAAGAGCATTTTTATAAGATTCGGAAATTGTTGGACGATTCCGGTCGCGGAATTAAATTCTATGGTCAAACGTTTGCGGAAGCGCAAAAACGAATGATAAATTTGACTAAAACTGCCGATTTTACAAGTGTCATTGAGTTTTTAAACCTATTGGATTTGTTGTCTAATTCGTCGGAAATGGCGTATTTGGCAAGTGCGGGATTCAATCCACAATCGTTGAAATCGGAAAGTAAGCGCATTCAAATGGCGTATCGTTATATTTTGAAAAATTTTACGCAGCAAAGTATCAAAATTGGCGACGTGGCGGCTCAAGTGAACATGAGCGACTCCGCATTCGGGCATTTTTTTAGAAAATATACGAATAAAAATTTTACCCAGTTTTTGATTGACATTCGCATCGGTTACGCTTGTAAGTTGCTGTTAGACACCGAAGAACCCATTAGTCAAATTTGCTTCGCTTCTGGTTTTAATAATATTACGAATTTTAATCGTTTGTTCAGGAAATATCGCGCCTGTACACCTTTGGAATATCGTCGCCAACATAAAGAAAAAAACGCATTCGACTGGACGAAGCAAGTCACGCCGTATCAATTTTTACCATCCAATGCCAAAATGCCGGAGGTGCTGAAGCCTGTGGAGTATGCGACGAAATTAGTGCATTCGTGAGGTTTTTTAATCAGAGAGGAGACAGGGTTATACCTCGGTGCGTTCATTTTCGATACTTTTTTTAAGGTCAATGAGTCGTTGTTTAACATTTGTCTCCAAGTTGTTTTTTATAAAATTTGTCAATAGGCTAAATACAGTGGAACAAAAGTTTATTTATATCAATCTTGTTGCACTTTTTGCAGCCTATATCGCATTAATTGGAACGCGGATGACACGGATAACGCGGATTTTTGCATGGAAGTGTAAGTAACGCAAAAATCCGTCCGCCATCCCTCGCATCAGCGGGCATCCGTGTTCAATCAAAGATTGTAAATAAATTTTTGTTCCACTGTACTAAATGGAAATCTAAGCAAAAACGAATATAGAAAAACAACTTCTGTCTTGTTGGCTTGTGTTTCTTTAAATGTCCAAGAACCCAAAAACGATTCGAACATAAATGGTCCATCTGTCATTTTTATGGCTGTAACTTTGGGTCGGTTGTATGTAATGTATTCTGTCACCATACCAAGTCCGTTCGGCTTGGCGAAGAGATAATATTTTATAATGGCAAGCCATTTTTTACCAATCCTCCAACTTATTCACAAACGCATTCCACGCTTGTTTGGGTTGTCCGGTTACGTAATTTTTTAGTCCGAGATTATTCATAAAACCGCATAAATAGGTCGAGGCTACCCCTTGTGCCTGTCTATATTGGACACAGAAATCCGTCGGATAATCATACTGTCCGTGATAAAAAATGAATTCCAATTTGCCTTTCTCTTTATAAGACCGAAGCGCATCAAACATATTTTCTACAAATTGCTTTTGTAATATTTCGGAAGAATTATTTGCGGTGGAGGAAGGATAACCAATTTCGGTGAAAGCAAATGGCTTGTCGCCAGCTTTTGCTGCCATCAATGTAATATCAGCGAGGACATCACTCGGCGGACGCATTTGCCAATTCGGATTGGTATCGTCGGTCGGGTAATAGGTATAACCTATAAAGTCACTATCAGGTATAAGGGTATTGAAAATGGTAGGGTGATTAATTGCAGCATTGAATGTAATAATCGTGCCCACTTTTACAAGCGGCATTTTTCTATGAATATAATTAATGGATTCTTTGTAAAAAGTTGCAAAAGCATTTAATTCCGTAGGGTTTGCACTTAGATATCCATCTACTTCATTTCCAATCAAGATATGTGAAATTCTATCAATGGATGGCAAGGTGGAGAGCTTATCAATCAAACTTTTAAAACGACTCATCACCAAGGGGGCATCAAAAGAATGGGTAGAAAGGTCGGCTGGGACGGTCTTTCGATTACTATCAATCATTTTTAATACGAGGATATAACTTTTGAACTTCGTTTTATCAGGGTCAATAAGGGTAAGCGGGTTTACAAGTGGGTCTTGAAGGGAATAAGTAAAAGGGGCAGTTTCCAACTCCGACCATTCTGGAGCCATGCCAAACAAATTGATACCTTTAGAAGTAACATCGTCTATGGCTGCAAGAAAGCTGGGCAGTCCCGGCGGTGTATTTTGGTTTACTATCAGTGAAAGTCCAACCAAACCACCATTTTGATTGATCACTTTGTCGGGCTCAATCGTTTTATCGTTTGCGCATGCAGTCATTCCAAAGGTGAAATAAAGCATTAATATGATTTCAAATAATTTCATATTTCTGTATATTTTCACTCTTGGACGGTTTAAATATTACATGGGTTACATTTTTTCGTTCTAAAATAAAATATAATATTTTATATCAACCTATAATGGAAGTGATGAAAGATTGAAAAATGAATTTTGTGTAGTGTTCCATCCTTCCAATCTTCCACCATTCCATCCAAACTAAGCCGCTTTTTTACTCGCTTTCATCTCTTCGCGCTTTGTCTTGAACGCTTGTTTCAGCGATTTGCGCTCTTCCTTATACGTTTCATATTGCTTCTTCAAAGCCTCCACTTTTTGCGGGTCTTTTTTCTTGACCTTTGCTTTTTTAAACGACTTTTTGAATTTTGAAAACTTCTTTAACGCCTTTTTAAATTGCTTTTTCAAGGCTTTTGCCTGTTTTTTCAATTGTTGGTATGCGCTCCTTGGTGCTGCTGCGGCTTTCTTTTTTACGGCTATTTTTGCCTCGTTCGCCCCGTTGTCAGAAGCAGCTGCCTGTGGCTGTCGACTCTCTTTCGTTTTTTTGTCCTTCATCTAAGTTTACCTTTGTTTAATAAATAGTTAACATTCAATTAACACAAAGGTATAGACAAAAGATGTGCAGCGCAATAAAAAGATGCACTTTTCAATGTTAAGTTTTTTAATTCCACACTACAAGCCGCATCAAACCTACAAAGTTCTCGCTCGTAAACTGCTAACTGCCTACCGCTTACTGCAAACTGCCTTACTTCAACTCCGCTGGAATCACCCGGACTTTTTCCGGTTTTCGATTGCGCAAAATGGTCAGTTCCGCTGGTTTACCGATACTGGTTTCATTCAACAAGCGATGCAAATCATCAATACTATCTACTGGTTTGCCATTAAAAGCAACGATAATATCATTGGCACGCAATTCAATATTATAAGCAGAAGTATCCGGTTCTACACTTTGAATTAAAATGCCCGATTTCACTGCCAATTTCAACGGTTGCGTCCAAGGCTGGTTCAGTGGTACCACTTGTCCGGCAATGCCGATATAACCGCGTTTCACTTTGCCATCCATGATGAGTTTGCCCACCACGTATTTTGCAATATTGGCAGCTACGGCGAAACACAAGCCCTGTGCGGGTAAAATCACCGCCGTATTTACGCCAATCACTTCGCCACTCGAATTGACGAGCGGACCACCGGAATTTCCGGGATTAAGTGCTGCGTCAGTTTGAATCACATCGTCAATCAATCGTCCACTTTCTGAGCGCAAGGTGCGCCCTAAGGCACTCACCACGCCCGCTGTGAGCGAGTATTGAAAACCATACGGGTTGCCGATTGCAATGGCGAGTTGCCCAACTTGCAATTTTTCAGAATCGCCAAAACGGACCGTTGATAATTTTTCGGCATTGATTTGTACGACTGCCAAATCGGTCGCCGGGTCATCCCCAATCAATCGCGCTGGAAAAAGTCTGCCGTCTTGTAAGTTCACTTCGATGCTGTCCGCGCCGCTTACCACATGACTATTCGTCACTATAAAGCCATCAGTAGAAATGATGAAGCCGGAGCCTGCACCACCGCCATTCCCGCGCTGCGGGCGACCGTTGCGAGTGGGCGGTGCGGTTTTGGTCACTTTTATTTGCACGACGGCATCGCTCACTTTACGCGCTACTTGCACCACCGTGCGTGAGTACGCATCGAGCAATTCATCGTCTTTATGCGGATTCGGAAGTAATTTTTCCTCCGAAAGGTCTAATTCGTTTGAAAGAAACTGTGTCATGGTACTATTTTTGAGATGCCAGATAATGAGATGCCAGATTCCAGACTTTCACATCTAAACTGCTGGTTGAGAATTTGAGCGACAATTGTACCAGATTTGGAGAGAAGTCATTTTGACAGAAGAAATATTTGGCGAGTGGTAAGAATGGCAGTATCAAAGGATTGGCTTTTATTATTCAAAGTAAAATGCAGGACTGCAAAAAGTGCAATGCATTCCATAACTTTGAAAATCAATTCTATTGGGGTGTTTACAAATAGAGCAAATTAGACTTCTCCTATTACCAACGAGCAATTATGATATCGTTCAGCAAAAAAATAATAGCTGGAAAAGCAATCTGATAACTTTGGGAGTTACCAAATTGCTTTTCATTTACTGCTTTTTAGGCGTGTACGCTTTTTCCCCCGTATAATTTCCCGGCGGGTCATAATTACACACCCAAATCTCTCCTTTATCACCGCAGCTTGCAACTGCACAACCCACTTTTTTGGTTTTTTCCCAAATCAACTGCGTGTAATGCCCGCACATGTACCATTCTTTTTTGCACTTTTGGGTTTTGTGACTAAAATATTTTTCCTCACTTGCCCAAGCATCTACCACTTTTGTGGGTGTACTGCTGTCGCTGGTCCAGTAAATATTTTCGCCGTAAGAAGATTTTTGCCGGTGTTTCATTTTACAGCCATTGGCTGCTAATTTATTTGCCCATTCTTGTGCAAAGTTGGCAAGTGCGTCCGACCAAACCAATGCCGGTAGGCCCAATTTATTACGCCAATGATTATGCCGTTCTATCATTTCTTCTATCTCCGCAGATGCTGGATGAATTTGTCCACTTCCTAAAATTCCGGTTAGTAGCAAGAGCAACAACAATTTCATACCGTTCTTCAATACGCTTTTCATACCATTCATTTTAATTAAAAAATAGAACGCAAAAATGCGTCAAAATTTCAACTAAATTTATTAGTTTTATTTGAATACGTTTTTTTCTGCTTTTTTTGAATGGATGCCAATCGTTCTTTTACTAACGATTTTGTCAGTACGCAACTCCTGTTTTGTAGAATAAACTTGGCAGTGCCGGAGACTATTTCATCTTGCAGTACATGGTTCAAAAAAAACCGCTAATGTGCGCCCAAGTAAGTGAGCATATTTAAATTATAAAATGAATCCAACTTAAGTTGTTGTTTGTCAACAGATTGAGCGACTGCTGACTGCCAACTTTAAACTGCCAACTTACTCAAGTCATCTTTAAAATTTAAACAATCTTTCCTTTCTTCACATTTCCTCTATTATTGCAAACAGCAAAACCTACTTTCCGAAATGATTTTCTACAAAACGAATAAAAACTGGTTTGGCGACTTGGTGCACTTGTATCGCAGTTGGACGATGAACAAGATTATGCGCGGGGTGGTGTACATTGGTATTTACTCGACGGCGGTTTGCCTCGTGGTGGAATACCAGAATTTGGGCGAGTCTATTTATATGAACGTGCAAGCGTTTTCGCTGTTGGGCGTGATTTTGAGTATTTTTCTGGTGTTTCGCACCAATACGGCGTACGACCGCTGGTGGGAAGGGCGTAAGCAATGGGGTGCGCTGGTGAATAATACCCGAAACCTGGCAGTGTACATCCACGCCATGTTTCCCAAACACGATTATGAAGTGCGGCATTGTATGGCAAAATACATTTCAAATTTTTGCTATGCCTTAGTGGAGCACCTGCGGGATGGCGTGAAATTGGACAAACTCATTTACCTCAGCGACGAGGAGGAAGCTGTGTATAAACCAAGGGGCATATTCCCAATCACCTTGCTTTCCAAATTTTCGACCGCATCGCGGAGGCGCACCGGCGTGGCGAAATTACGGAGGGCGATTATATCAATCTCAAAGACCAACACCAGGCATTGCTTGATATTTTGGGGGCTTGCGAACGGATTAGAAAGACACCAATTCCGTTTTCCTATGCGGTCTATCTCAAAATTTACATCTCGACTTATGCCATTTTGTTGCCATTTGCATTAGTTACTACATTTCATTGGGGGACGATTCCGCTGGTGATGTTCATTTTCTTCTCGTTGATTGGCGTGGAATTAATGGGGCAGGAAATTGAAGACCCGTTTGGACTGGATTGTAATGATTTGCCAACAGGCGATATCGCACATACGATTAAAACCAATGTGTTTGAAATACTGGAAGATAAATCGGGCGTTGGTAAAATACCACAGCGGGAGTTGTATGATAAAGTATTTTAACTCGATTACTGACGTTACGCGCCCTCATTACATTAATTAGGAACGCGGATGACACGGATATTGCGGATTTTCGCGGATTTTTTCGCTTTCTATTCAACTTGTGGACTTTTCGTTTGAGAAAAATGAAATCCGTCTGAATCCGCCCAATCCGCGTTCCTGTTGTGGCTATTTGTGTGCGTAACATGAGTCAATAAATATCCTCATCTGATGACCCAAGTCACCAGATGAGGATGCGATTTTACTTCATACGTGCAAAAACCATTTTCCCTTCTGGTCCGCCGCGCTCGCAGGCATCGCTCACGCGCGTCATGGTCAAGGTGTCTCCTTCTACTTTGTACTTGTACACACCTTTTTGGTCGGAAGGGCAAGCCGCTGCGCCTTTCACATCCGAAATAGTGATTTGATCTCCTTCTAAAGTGTGAGTACCTTCTATATCAAAGGTGCCATCTATTCCAAAATCAACGGTGTGCGTACCTTCAGCGGTCATGGTAAGTTTCACGGTCATCATATTGCCTTGTTCATCTGGTACACTCATTTTCCAATCTCCGGTAAGCGTTCCTTGTGCAGACGCAATGAAGGGCAAGCAGAAAAGCAGCCCTACGAGTAGATTTTTTACAATCATGTTTTTCATATTATAAGTTCAGTTTTGGTTTCCTCAAAATTACGCAAATTCTTGTACGTACAGCAATTCAGTAGAAAATTCTACGTTAATTCTTTCCGTATCAGCTTAATTAAACTTTGTTACTTTCGCTTTTATATTCTATTCTACTGGCTACAAACCAAATAAATGAGCAAGCGGCAATCTATTCTTTTACGACTGTACCGAAACGCAAATTTGTGGGTACATCAGCTGATTAAGTTGATGTCGGAGCGCATTTCACAACGCAATTACCAGATTATTGTCAGTATTGTCATCGGTTTAGTCGTCGGATTAGTAGCGGTCGTTTTGAAAATTTCAGTACACACGGTACGCGAATGGCTACATGATAATGACCCATCGAGTCAACGTTGGGTGTTTGTATTTTTACCTATCATTGGTATTGCTCTGACGCTTTTGTTTGTAAAATTTATTTTGCGAAAGCCACTCAATGGCGGGCTGGGTAATCTGATTCAATCCGTTGCCAAAAATAAAGTGAATATTCCACGGTATGAGACGTACGCGCACGTAATCGCCAGTTCGCTGACGGTTGGATTTGGTGGCTCTGTTGGACTGGAAGCACCCATTGTACGCACGGGTTCTGCTATCGGTGCGAATGTGGCAAAAGAACTTCGGGCGGATCGGAAAAAACAGGCTTTATTTTTAGCGTGTGGGGCGGCAGCTGGTTTGTCAGCGGTGTTTAATAGTCCGGTTGGTGGCGTGATTTTTGCCTTGGAGGTATTATTGGTAGACTTTGCGGTGCACTCGTTTATTCCATTATTGATTTCGGCTGCAGTGAGTGCCGTTGTTGCTAAAACGCTGTACTACGAACAAATTTTCTTTCTGCCTACCGATGGTTGGACGTTGCAAGGGATTCCATTTTACGTGCTGTTAGGCGGGCTTTGTGGTGTTTGCTCGGCATATATGATTCGGATGGTTTCGGCGGTTAAGAATGTAGTGAAAAAGTATAAACATCCACTGAGCAAACTAGCACTTGGTGGGTTGGCGCTTGGGACGCTCATTTTTTTCATGCCGCCGCTGTTTGGCGAAGGGTACGAAACGGTAAATGACTTATTGACCGGCAGATTTTTTGCGATCGTAGATCACAGTCCATTTTACCAATTAGCTAAAAACGACTGGTTTATCATTCTTTTCACCTTGTTGATTATTTTGACAAAACCGATTGCAGCAGCATTGACGACGAGTATTGGCGGGAATGGCGGCGTTTTTGCACCTTCCATGTTTACTGGAGCACTACTGGGCTTTGCCTTTGTACACACCGTGAATCAACTCGGCTGGGTAGAATTGCATGAGCCAAATTTCATTGCCGTGGCGATGGCTGGCTTGTTGAGTGGCGTTTTTAAAGCCCCATTGACCGGTATTTTTCTAATTGCCGAAATTACGGGCGGCTACTCGCTGTTTGTACCTTTGATGATTGTATCGGCATCGTCGTATTTTGTGTCCATTTATTTTGAACCGTATTCCATTTTTACCCGCGATTTGTACAAAAAAGGCGTTTGGGTGCCTGCCCACGAAAAGGATTTGAGTATTCTAAAAAATATGACCGTCGAGCCACTCGTAGAAATCAATTTTCATCCTTTACAACCAGAAATGACGCTTGGGGCACTCGTCAAAATCATCGCCAAATCACAGCGCAATCTTTTCCCAGTAGTCAATAAAGAAGGTGGTTTAGAAGGCATTATATTGTTGGATGATGTACGAGCCATTATGTTTGAAACGGAACGCTATGAAGAAATTACCGTGCGTGACCTGATGCACAATCCGCCTACCACTATTGATTTGCAAGAACCCATGGATAAAGTCATGGAGAAGTTTGAAACCTTTCAGACTTGGAATTTACCTGTCTTAAACCACGGTCGCTACGTTGGTTTTGTATCCAAATCTTCTATTTTCAATCGCTATCGGAATTTGTTGATTGAGCGAAGTCAGGAGGTGTAGCAAAAGCGTCGAGAAAGCGTCCTACGGCTTGGAGCCGTAGACCGCTTTCTCGTAAATTTTTTCCTCTTGACAATCAATTAGTTACACTTCAATCCATTTCTTCTATATTTTACCCGTCTATTAATTTTTATTTAAAGAAGCGACCCGCTGAACAAATGCCTATCTAAACAGTAAAAGAGAGATAAACACGTATGCATTATGCACCTGAAAGATATACTCCAAAAGCGACAAGAGCTGATGCAGTTGCTCCATAAAAGTTACGAAGCGGTGCAAGTTCAGATAGAACGATGGAACTCCTTTATCAAAGAAAATCCCAGGGTAGCTAAAGCGTTACAGCTTACTGGTAAAGCAGGATTGGTGGTTACGGTAGCGATTCTGGTCTTTTTGATGAGCGTTCGTTTTGGTGCTTTTGGTCGCATTCCGAGTAAAGCAGACCTTGCCAGTATCTCTAATCCACTTGCTTCGGAGGTGTACGCAACAGACAGTACACTACTAGGGCGCTATTATTTTGAACACCGCAGCAATGTAAAATACGGCGGTATTTCTCCTCATTTCATTCATGCATTAGTGGCTACAGAAGATGCCCGGTATTTCAAGCACGGCGGCGTGGATGTGCGGGCGTGGGGTCGCGTATTTTTCAAAACCTTGGCTGGTGGTAATCGCTCGGCTGGTGGAGGGAGTACACTAAGCCAGCAATTAGCTAAAAACTTGTACCCAAGAGAAGACCATGGTAAGTGGTCATTGATTATCAATAAGATAAAAGAAGTGTTCATTGCAAGACGGTTGGAAAATTTATACACGAAAGAGGAAATTCTGGAGATGTATTTGAACACGGTGCCGTTCAGTGAAAATATTTTTGGCATAAAAGTAGCAGCACAACGGTTTTTTGGAGTCATGCCAGAAGCATTAAAACCGGAGCAAGCAGCTATTTTAGTAGCGATGTTGAAAGCAACTTCTACGTACAATCCAATCGCAAATCCTGAAAAATCTTTAGAACGCCGAAACTTAGTCTTGCGCCAAATGGCAAAATATCATTACCTAACTCACCTCGAAGCGGATTCATTACAAAAATTAACTTTAAATTTAAATTATAACCCTGCAAATCATAATGTGGGCTCGGCTACGTACTTCCGCGAGCACCTGCGTCTGGAACTAAAAAAAGTGCTAAAAGCATACCACAAACCCAACGGCATGGAGTACAACTTATACACCGATGGGTTGAAAATTTATACCACTTTGGATCCTTCTATGCAGCGCTACGCCGAATCTGCTATGCGCGAGCATTTAGCAAAATTGCAAAAGGACTTTGTCACTCATTTGAACGGAGCCTCGGCTTGGGAAAACGATACGATTTTATTGTTAGCCAAACAACATTCGCCGCGCTATCGCCACTTGAAAGCGAACCATTACACCCTCAAACAAATTGACTCAATATTTGCTACCCCGCTTGAAATGACCGTTTTTGATTGGCAACAAAAGGAGAAGAAAGTCAAAATGAGTCCAATGGATTCGATCAAATATTATCTGGCGATGCTAAATGCTGGTATGTTAGCAGTAGAACCCTCTACCGGAGCAGTAAAAGTGTGGGTCGGTGGTCCTGAATACAAATATTTCAAATACGATCACGTCAAATCCGGTCGGCAAGTTGGTTCTACTTTTAAGCCCGTGGTGTACGTTACTGCTTTGCAGCAGGGGATGTCGCCCTGTAAGTACTTTGGCAACTACCTACGTACATATCCTGAATACGAAAATTATACCCCGCATAACTCCGACGATAAGTATGGTGGCTCTTACACCATGGAAAAAGCGCTTGTAAAATCTATCAATACCATAGCTGTAAACGTAGCGGTACAAATTGGACCTAAAGCAGTGGCTCGCATGGCAGAAAATTTGGGGATCAGTGCTGGTGTGCCACCCGTACCGGCTATTGCGCTGGGCGCGCATGAAGCTTCGCTACTCGATATGGTACAGATTTACAGCACCTTTGCCAATAGAGGCACTCGACCAGAGTTGTTCTACATCAGCCGCATTGAAACGGTGAAAGGAAAAGTCATTTACGAGCACAAAACTAATCGCAAGGAGTGGAAACGCCCAATCACTGTGGATCACGCTGATATCATTACACACATGCTGCAAGCCGCTGTAGACAAGGGCACGGGCAAACGACTGCGCTACCGCTACCATTTCAAAAATGACCTTGCCGGAAAAACGGGCACCAGTCAAAATCATTCCGACGGTTGGTTTATTGGTTACACGCCAACACTGGCAGCAGGCGTTTGGGTAGGTGGAGAATCTCCATCCGTACGCTTCCGAGATATTACGCTGGGACAAGGTGCTAATATGGCGTTGCCAGTATTTGCTTTGTTTTTGAAACACTTAGAAAAGGATCCAAATTATAAATACCTCTTCACAGCTAAATTCCAAAAGCCGTCGGAAGAAGTGGCAGAACTGCTCGATTGTGCACCACTTATTATTGAACCACCTACCGTAGATAGCACCGCACCTCCCGCTATAACCGCAGAAAAAGCCACCGCTATAACGGCAACCTTGCAGTTGAATTAACAATTAACCAGGTTTGCTACCCGAGCAGGTAGGTACATTGCAGGAAGGAGATTGTGACTTGAAATGCCTAAACCCGACCCTTCTTTAATTGCTATCCTCAGAAGTAGCATCTTCTTGCTGTTCCTCTTGATCTTGTTGGTACAATGCATCCATTTCGCGCACCACAGCTTCCAGTGAAGGGTCGGTTTTACTGGCTTCGCGCAAGGCTTCATGTACCAGTTTTGCCTTTTCGTACATTCTATAATTCAATAATAATAACGTATCCTCTACTCGACGGCGCAATTCCTGAACGGTATCCTGTACGGCTAACAATTGTGACGTGGCGACTACTTGCTTATTAATTGGACGTGCCTGAAACTGCCGTATTTTGGTTGTCCGATTCTTATTGGCAATTTCTAAATACACATCCTGGCGCAATTCGGTGTTCGCCCTGCTCTCCTCTTCTGCTGATTTAATATTAGACTGCATAACTTGGATATACGCTTCCAAGCTTTCCAGCGTCGCTTTCAATTCAGCGATTCGCTCTGGTGATAGCAATTCATGCTCTTTCATGGTATCGTGATTTTTACAAAAGAAGTCAATAGGTAAATTACCTCCATCGTAGTACGCATTACTTTTGTACGATAGCGATTCTTGTTAGAAAAATAGTGCCTCCTCTTACCGTATCTGTCCAATCCATCAGAGGCGTTATTCATTCACCTTATTATTTAACCGTTATAATGCCGCTTCCATTTCTTCCACTTCCTCCGCTTGCGCTCGTTTGTTGAACTCATCCAACTCTCGTAAAATGCTGTCGTAAGAAGGGTCGGTATTGTTAGCACTGCGGATGGCGTCGTGTACCATTTTGGTAAAGGTCATCGCATCAATGCCCGCTGCCATCATGGTATCATCCATCATCTCATAGATTTCATCATACTGCGAGCGGATACGTCGCAGATTATTGAAAAAAGCCATCAACTGCGTAAACTCATAAGGAGTGAAATGGCGCGGCATGATTTGCTCGTACTGCGTACCGCCTTGTTCGGCAGTCTGGGCATAAGCCGCGTGCCGCGAACCCATTTTGCGTCGGCTGGATCGTTCTTCTTTAGAAAGACTCACCTTAATCTGCTGGAAAGCATATTTCAGGTTTTGCAACATTCCGGTCCACTCCATGAATTGCTCAGGAGATGGAATCTTACTCAAATCAATATAGCGTTTCATGCACTTGGATTTGGATGAAATAATAGGTTAAAAAAAATTCAATCATTAATCCTTGGTGCAAGCCATTTGTGTGTAATAATGGAATAACATTTTTGTTGCTGTGCCTACAGCAAACTATCGGAAAGTGCCTACTTGTATTGGGTTGAAAAGAAAAAGGAGCGTCATTTTTGTGTTAATGCAAATATAATAACTTTTCTAACTATTTGTCAATAGGTAACGCATCATTTTTTTAACAAATAATTTTTTACCCCAAGGCTACCAATTCATAGGAATTTACTTTTAGCTCGTACATAGCAGCTATTTGCTCGTATTGATTAGCTCAAAGCTCGTTTACAGCGGCTATTTGCTCGTGTGGATTAGCTCAAAGCTGGTTCATAGCAGTTTTTAGCTCGTGTGGATTAGCTCGAAGCTCGTTTGTATTAGCTATTTGCTCGTATGGATTAGCTCGAAGCTCGTTTATAGCAGCTATTTGCTCGTGTGGAGTAGCTCGAAGCTCGTTTATAGCAGCTTTTTAATCGTAAGGATTAGTTTGGAGCTCGTTCACATTAGCTTTTAGCTCGTTTGCATTAGCTATTTGCTCGTTCGCATTAGCTATTTGCTCGTTTGCATAACACACTATATTTCGGTGCGCTGCACCTTGCTAACATGGCGCTGCCATTTGCTACAAATATTTTGGTGCGCTGCACCTTTCAAGGAAGATTAAACAAAAAGGAGCTGCTACAAGCAGCAGCGCTGCGACATCTTTGTAGAAAAAATACAAAATGTATTTTAAAGGTGTAGCGCACCGTGATAAAAGAGTAAATGATAGCATCCATCCGTTACATGGAGACACCCCTCCAAAACGGATCAGATTTTTAAAACCTCATAGGTTTTATCCACGAGATACCGCATGCAATATTGAACCCAATAAAACCAGTCCGACACCTATAAAATCATGCCAGTAAGTTACATTTCCCGGCTGGCTTCCATCACAAAATCCAGATTTTCTTTTATTATTTTAGTTTGTGGATGCTGTTTGCCAAACCAATTTTTATAAATGGCATAAGCTTTTTCTAATAAAACAATAGCTGCTGTAAAATTTTTAAATCAGCATAGACTAATGCTAAGTTAGAGTAGTTTATTGCAGTTCTTGGATCATTTATACCGAAATTTTTTTCATCTAAATTAACTATTTTTTCTAATAACTGCTTTGCTTTCTTATTCTTTCCTAAACTCTGTAGCACCAATGCTAAATTAGAATAACTTATTGCAGTTCTTGGATCATTTGCACCAAAGTTTTGCAAATCTGAAGCAACAGCTTTCTCTAAAAGTTTTTTTGCACTCTTAAGTTGTCCTAAATCTTTTAATACATTTGCTAAATTAGAATAACGAATAGATATAAAAGGATTAATGGTTTTAGAATCTTGTTCCTCCAGAAAAACTGCTTTTTCTAATAAGTTTTTTGCTTCTGTAAACTTTTCTAGATCTTGTAATACTAATGCCAAATTAGAATAGTATTTAATTTTAAGGAAATGATTTTCCTTAAAATTTTGCTCTACTAAAGCTACCGCTTTTTCCAATAAGCTTCTTGCTCCTTCATAATCTCCTAAATTTTTTAGTATTATTGCTAAATTATTTTGCAAAACAGTTATTATAATAGCTACCTCCTCCGAAAAATGAACTAAAATAGCTTTACCAAAAGATATCCAGGGGAATCCATCAATCGGGGTGCCTTTGTTTTGGTCTAAACTTAGTTTTTTTGTCACCATTTCTATCAAGGGCTCCACCTCCGCAAGGGTCAGTGGCAGCTTTTGGCTCGCTACCTCCGCTATAATACGGTGCATTTTATAAGTATCGGTATCGGGGTTGTGTAAGAGCCAGCCTTTGTCCGCCAGTTCTTCCAGCGTTTCCGGGAAAAGATCCGTACGCTCACTGGCGGCGGGATTGATCAGTTCCTCCAGCGTGGGGTAAGTATAGTATTCGCTGGGTAGGCACACCATTTGTTTCAGCAGCCATTGCTCCTGGGTACTCGTGTGGCTAAAATCGAAGATGGAAGCGAGGTAGGAGCGTACTTTGTCAATCTTATCGCCTTTGTGTTGCACATAGACGTTGGCTTTGAGGTCCGTTTCAATCGCAGTTTGCAAGGCAGCCATATCGGTGCGTTGTTTTTGGGCGGTTTTTGCCAGTATTTCGATGGTGAGGGTATGGTAATCAATGGTTTTTAAAATCGTTTGGATGGCTGCCTCGTCGGTGATGCGGGTGCAGTGCTTTTAAAAGAGTTCCAGCGCTTTTTGCGGAGATAAGAAATTCAGTTCTTTGGTATAAAAGCGTTCTATTTTTTCGCGGGAGGTGACCAGCACGTGCCAGTCGGGTTGGGTGGGGAGAAGATCGTAGAGCTGGGTTAGCGTCGCATCGGCATTATCCAGTATCAATAGATTCGGTTGGTCGGTGATGCTTTTCAGTTTGCTGATGGTCTCCAAAAAAATAGCTTGTGGGTCTTTCCCTGCGATGGGGATGAGTAGCTGTTCGGTCAAGCCCTCCGCATTGATCACGTCATTCATTATGTTTTCACTCAATTGGCTGACCCATACCACATATCGGTACGATTCATAATATTGCCCCACGTACACCTGCGCCAGCGTTGTTTTGCCAATACCGCCCAAGCCATTCACCACCACTACCCGCTTATTGTCAAATAGTAACTCGTATAATTCTTTTAGTTCTAGCTCCCGCCCGATTACTTCGGCGGGGTGCATTTTAGGAATATGCAAGGTGAGGTCTTTGGGAAGTTTGGATTCGGAAGGAAGATAAATGTTGTCTCCGATATGTACGTTTTGCGCAAAAACTGTACTATTGATAAGTAAATTTTTCAGGTTTCGGTAAACAGGTGCTTTACTATTGGTAATTGCTTCTTGCAAAGACTGGAAAGCTGCGGCATTGCTGCTTTGGAGTGCTTCGAGTTTTTGTAGGATGGCAGGGGCATTCGCATTCAGGTGAATAGTAGAGCCATGCACATTTTGGATGGTGATATTACCGTCACCGGCTACGGTTATTTTGTTGTCTTGGGGTGTCATTCCGATTTACGATTTACAATTTTAGAAGTAAGTGTGAGCTAAAAGCTGCTGCTGATATAAGGAATCGTTTTGAAAGGATATATTTTGGTAAATAAAAAGCGCTCCCAACTTTTGAAATGCTGGAAGCGCTTATTCGCAGCTTGTTTTTATTATAACTCCCGAATCATCAAGTTTTTAAAATACACCTTATTGCCGTGGTCTTGCAGGGCGATGCGTCCTTTTTTGGCACTGCCATAATCCGGGAAGTCTTTCCATTTGCCGTCGGTTTTCAGTTTGGTCCAGGCGGCATCCCACGCGTTGAACTCGATGACCTTTGCGCCGTTAAGCCAGTGTTTGACGTGTCCTTTGTTAAATACAATTTTGCTGCTGTTCCACTGACCCACGGGCATTACTTTCTTTTTATCGTTGGCGGTGTACATGGCGTAGTCTGCGGCGGTTTTTTGCCATTCTTCCAGTTTGTCGGGATAGCCTTCATCGTCTATCATTTGATACTCTGGTCCAGTTTCGTAAGGTGCACTGTACTTCGGGTTTTCTACGACGTGGTAGATCACACCGCTGTTGCCGCCGGGGGTCACTTTCCAGTCCCAGGTGAGTTCGAAGTTGTCATATTCCGCATCGGTAACGATGTCGTCGCCATTGGTATTTGCTGCTGCGCCGAGGCAGACGAGCGCGCCATCTTCGATTGCCCAGTTTTTATTGTTCCGGTTTTGTTGAAGCCATGCCAGCCGTTGAAGGTTTTTCCATCGAATAAGGGGATTGCTTTAGAACTGCTCATTTTTTTGGATTCGCTACAGGATAAAAGGGTGATTGCTAATACGAAGAGAAGTGTTGGTTTCATAATTTTTGTATTTGATTTCTGATTAAAATAGACGTTAAATTGAACCCTAACTGCGCATTTTTACCGCAGAGACACAAAGTTTTGCACTTTTTGCATCACGTATTGCATTAATTGGAACGCGGATGACGCGGATAGGGCGGATTTTCGCGGATTTTTTACGCTGCGTCCTTTGCGCCACTGCGGTAAAACCTATTTCTTTCCCAATTGCATTTTCTCTGGACTCCATAAAATAGCAGTGTCCTGATTATAGCTATCATTACACAATAAAGCCGGAGCAGCCGCGCGATAGCCAAAGGTGGCATCTTCGGTCACTTTACCTTTGTTGCGAATGGCGGTGAAGAAATTTACAAAATGGTCATACGGTCCGCCTTTGTAGCCTTTTTCTACTTCAAACGTGTATTCTTCTGGTCCAACGATGCGTTTGCGATCTGAAACCGGCGTACCCGCTTTTTTCATCTGCTCCATCATGAATGGATCATCGGATTGAATCGTTTTATTGCGTTTTACGGTGACACTATCCCAAGTGATGTCCATAGAGCCTTGACTTCCGACTAGTTTCAAATACGTCGTACCGCTCGTGCCATCAATAAAATTGCAACGCAAAGACAAATTGAATGCGGGGTGCGCCTGACTTTGTGGATAATCGAACGTACCTAACAACACATCGGGTACTTCGCGCCCGTCTTTCCAATAGCGCAAGCCACCGGCAGCATAAATCTTGTTGGGACCAAAAGAATTCGTGATAAAATGTAAACTGGAAAAGAGGTGTACAAACAAATCGCCCGACATCCCTGTGCCATAATCCCGATAATTGCGCCAGCGAAAGAAGCGCGTGGCATCGAAGGGACGCTTGGTGGTATTGCTCACGTAGGTGTCCCAATCTACATTCTGCGTGGAAGCATCGGTTGGGATCGGATATTGCCAAGCACCCGCCGGCGAATGCCGCGCCCAGAAGCCTTCTGCATAATTTAAGTCACCAATAATACCGTCTTTCAATAGTTCTTTTGCTTTTTCGTTACCCAGAGAAGATACACCCTGACTGCCGACCTGAAATACTTTGCCCGTTTCTTGCTGGGCTTTGATGACCGCTGGTCCTTCGGTGATGTCGTGTACCATTGGCTTTTCGCAATAAACGTGTTTGCCCGCTCGCATCGCGTCAATGGAAATCTGCTGGTGCCAATGATCCGGCGTAGCGACGATGACCGCATCCACATCGGGTCGGTTGAGAATTTCCTTATAGCTACGGGTCGTAAAAATTTCATTTCCCCAACGGGTTTTGGCTTCTTTCAGTCTGCCATCGTACAAATCGCAAACAGCGACGAGCTTTGCGCCCGGCACTTGCAGCGCGGTGATCGTATCTTGCGTACCCATGCCACCCGCACCGATGAGCGCGATGTTGATTTGGTCGTTGGCACTAAAAGGAGCGCGATGTAAGAATTCTATTATATGGTCTTTGTTCTCGGCTGCAAAGAGCGAAGTGCCAAAGGCAAAAGCCGCCGACGAAGCAGAGAGTTTTTGTAAGAATTTTCTACGGGAATCGGAAGAAGTGTTTTTCATATTGTGAATAGGATTTTGTTCGTGAAGATGGGACACTGATTTTGATGATGAAGATAAATTAAGATCATAAAAAATCATAAACATCTTACAAAATCAGTGTCCAATTAAGTATTGAGGGAAAACTGCCTACTGCCCACCGCCTACTGCCAACTCCTTAATGCGAATCTTTTTCCAGCGTACTTTAATACCGCCGCCGTCGTGTATTTGTAATGCGATGAAGCCTTTGCCTTGTCCGATTTTTTCATCTTTCAGGTTGACCATTTGTTTGCCATTGAGGAAAGTGGTGATTTCGTCGCCGATCATTTCGATGCGCATTTTGTTCCGGCCATTGGGTTTCAGGGCTTTTTCGCCTTCTGCATCGGGTTTGATGAGCCAGCCTCTGCCGTAGGATTCGTAGATGCCCCCAGAGCTTTTATTGGGCGGAGCGACTTCTACTTGCCAACCGCTAATCTTCGTGCCTTCGATGCCGGAGCGAATGAACACGCCGCTGTTGCCATTGGCTTCCAGCTTGAATTGGAGCGTAAGAATGAAATTTTTGTAATCTTTATCAGTGGAAAGGTAGCCGTATTGTTTGTCGGGACCGCTTTCGCAGATAAGGTTGCCGTCTTCCACGTACCATTTTTCGGTGCCGTGGGGTGTCCAACCCGTTAAATCTTTACCGTTGAAGAGTTTTTTGTATCCCTGTGCTTGTAAAATGGTGATGCACAAGAGGAAAGAGGTTAGGAGGAGTAGGTGTTTCATTATTGAATTATTTAGTTTTATGCAAAATACGACCCATTAATTAGCTACGATTTTTACAATTCACTATCCACCAATCACATTTTACTTCTTCTGATACACTTTTACATAATCCACTACCATTTCCTGCGGAAAAACGGTGGTCGCATCGGGGTAGCCAGGCCAATTACCACCGATTGCCAAATTCAAAATCAAATGAAAACGCTCGTTGAAAGGATATTTTTCCGGTTTTAATAAATCGGGCGTGATTTGATGGTAAATGAATTGATCATTCAGTAACCAAGCAATTTTATTTTCTTGCCAGATTAAAGTAAAAACGTGAAAATCATTCGAGAAATCGCCTTGCGGTAAAGTGTAACGATTGCCGACGGATTTGTTTTTGGGCCATTCGGGTCCGAAATGTACCGTACCGACCAGCACATTGGGCTCGTGTCCTACCATTTCCATCAGGTCTATTTCGCCACTTTGAGGCCAGCCGCCATACACATCATCCGTTGGCATAAACCAGATAGCGGGCCAAATACCTTGCCCTTTCGGCAATTTTGCACGCACGTCAATTCGACCAAATTTAAAATCTTTTTTGCCCTTTGTGCGGATGCGTGCTGAGGTGTAGTCCTTACTCCCCATCTTTTCGATACGCCCTACGATATGCAGAAAACCATCTTTTACAAAAGTGTTATTGGGATGGTCGGTGTAGAATTGTGCTTCATTATTGCCCCAGCCACTATCGCCAAGTTGGTATTCCCAGCTATTTAAATCCAAGGTATTTCCTTTGAAATCTTCGTCCCACACCAGCGTGTAGCCGTCTTTGACAGTCGGCGACTGTGGTGTACCAGCAGATTGCTTGGCGGTGTCGCAGGAAAAAAGGAAGAATAATGGGCAAAAAAGGAAATAGTGTCGCATGATTGGTTCGGTTAGTACCCTGCAAAATACAAATTTAGTAACAAGTACCAAGCGTTCTACTGACTGCCAATTGCCAACTTTTTTACTCCACCACAAACCGATAGCCCACGCCTTTGATGGTGAGAATTTCGATAGCGGGGTCTTCTTTGAGGTAGTCGCGGAGTTTAGTGATATACACGTCGAGATTGCGGGAATTGAAGAAAGAGTCGTCGCCCCAGATTTGATTGAGTATCTTTTTGCGAGCGACTACAAAATTTCGGTTTTCACATAAAATGCGGAGGAGTTCAGCTTCGCGGTGCGAGAGTTTACGAGCTTTGTCATTGATTTTTAATTCATAGCGTAAGGGTGCAAATTCGTACCGACCGATAGCGACTGGCTCGTTGGAAATTATATTTTTAGAATGTGGATTGCCGTTAGACAATTGTAATAAATTTTGAATTCTTATAATGAGTTCTTCCATGCTGAACGGCTTGCGTACGTAGTCGTTGCCACCCACTTGAAATCCTTTAATCACGTCTTCGGTTTGCGTTTTGGCAGTGAGAAATAGGATAGGCATGGCGGGACTTTGTACTCGGATTTCCTGCGCGATGGTGTAGCCGTCTTTTTGTGGCAACATGATGTCGAGTACGCAAATATCGGGTTTGAATTGCTCAAAGGCGGACAAGGCGCGCTGCCCGTCGCTTATCATTTTCACCTCAAAATCGCGGCTTTCGAGGCTTTCTTTTACAATGCGACCGAGAAAGGGTTCGTCTTCGACGTAGAATATTTTGGTTTTACTCATGCTGATTTTTTATTCACATCTTGGAACGCTGCGTCTTTTTTGCCCATTTACAGCCCTTATGACATAATTGGAACGCGGATGACGCGGATGGATCGGATTTT